>Ga0302320_10001438_pt1 | contig 57441 bp, 46 predicted proteins | sample Bog_T0_3_FD_202130 | JGI IMG/M metagenome (GOLD analysis project Ga0302320, IMG submission 202130) | Peat permafrost microbial communities from Stordalen Mire near Abisko, Sweden - Bog_T0_3 | ecosystem: Environmental > Terrestrial > Soil > Wetlands > Peat | place: Sweden: Abisko, Stordalen Mire... | reverse complement strand
TCCTCAACTGAGGAGGGGAGTCTTGCCGGCGGAACTCCCCTCCTGATTCAGGAGGGGTGGCGCACCGAGCGCCGGGGTGGTTACCGCTTGACGAGGGGAGAGCAAGCCCACCCCCTACCGGCCCGCTCATAAACGTCTAGAAGATGGTGAAGAAGAGGCTGCCGTTCTTGGGCACCTCGCCTTCCGTGCCTTCTTCCATGTCAATGCCGTAGATGCCCTGGCCGTTGGTGGAGTAGGTGTAGCGGACTTGCAGCTTTCCCGCATAACTCTTCGCCTGGCCCACGCCTTCGGTGAGAGGCTTATCCCAGGCCTTCGCTTCGATTACGGCCAGCTTGTGGTTGCGGTAGACCAGCACGTAATCGGCAATGTCAGCCTTGGCGCGCTTGCCGTGGCCCTCGATACTCCCCAGGGTGATGGCGTATTCGCGCAGGATGCGGCTGCCCTCCACCACGCCCCAGCCCGTGGCCTTGAGCGCTGGGTCGATATATTCAGCTCTTGTCTCTGCCTCATTCATAAAGGTAATGGACAATGTACGATCAATGGACAATTGACAACGGGTTCTTTGTTCATTGTCCATTGTCAATTGCACATTGTCCATTGACCATTGCCCGTTGTCCATTGTCAATTAGCAACCGCTCTTCTCGTGACGGGGCGCCCAATTGGTCCGGCCGATGGTTTGGTCCGACGCGTCTTTGGGGCAACGGAACGCACGGCAACGCGAGTCTGGAGGCGCAGCCGATCCGCATACCGTAGCAGTTTTTCGATGCTCACCTGTGAAATTCTGCCCTTCAGCAAATTGCTCACGGACGGCTGATATTCATCAAGAATATCCACCAACTGTGCCTGCGTGTAACTCTTGGCTCGAATGTGTTCGAGGATCGCCGACAGAATTTCCGCCTTAACCTTCAAAGCGCTGGCCTCCGACCGGGAGAATCCCAGCGCGTCGAAGACGTTTCCTTTAACAATGTGTGTCGGTTTATTTTCCACCACGTTTTTCATGCGTCCTTTGCTCCTTAACACGCTGCATCACCAGGCTTAGACGCTGGCGTGCGATTTCAAGGTCTCTCCTGTCGGTCTTCCGGCTGTCCTTCTCGAAGCAGTGCAATACATAAATAATGTTCTCCCGTTTGGCCAGGTAGATGGCCCGATACCACGTCCGTTCATCAGCCTCTTTCAGTTCGTATACGCCAGGGCCCAGGGAACTCATGCGACGCGTCGGGGAGGTTGGCTGCCGGCCGAGTTGAAGCTGGCGAAGCGCGAAACCCAGCAGGTGTTTCATGGGGGGAGGAAAGGCCGACAACACCTCCAGCGAATCCCCCTCGAAGTGAACCTCTGCGGGCTGCGGCGGTTCGTTCTCAGCTCTCATCAACATTACTCGCTCCCGCGAAGTTATACAAGATTTATTATAAAATCAATGGTCAATGGACAATTGAAAATGACTTCGTTCTCCACTGTCAATTGTCCATTGTCAATTATTCCTTGCCGTCTTGATGATGCTCGTCAGCAACTTGAGCAGTTCGGTTGTATCGCCCAGGATGGACTCGCTCTCTTTGAGGGATAGGTATTCGGTCTCGCGGAGCAGTAGAATCCAATATTCGGTCTCGTTGGCTTCCTTGAGAGCAATGGCCATTTTGTGAACGAAATCCAACTTGCTCTCGGCCTGTTCCGCCTCGCGTACCAAAGCACCAATTGCCGTGCCTGACCGCAGCAATTGTTTGGACAACACAAACTCTCGCTTCTCGCCAGAGAGAAACCGATGCAAATTCACAATCCGTATCGCAAACGCAAACGATTTCTCTTTAACAACATTGCTCATGCGAAATCCAAGTGACAAAGGCAATTGCCCCGTGAACGCCCGGTCGAGCAACGACTTCTTCAGTTCCTCCAGCGCGGCGATTTCGTCCATGATCTCTTCCGGGCTGCGGTGGGTGATTTCTTCACCGCCGTTGGGGTTCTTTACGGAGAGGTCGAAGGTTGACGGGTCGATGGACTTGGCGTCCATGCTCCAACTCTTGGGCGAATCGGCGAAGGTCTTTTGCAGCTTCACGAACTCAACCAGGTCGTCCTCATTCAGCGGATTGGTTTTGCCCAGGTTGCGGCCGGGGTCGAGCTGGTAGTACCAGACCTTGCGGGTCTTCGTACCCTTATCAAAGAACAGCACCACGGTCTTCACGCCCGCGCCCTGGAACGCCGGCTGGCGCAGACGCTCGCATTTTAGTGTCTGCGATCTCCCCAAGGGACGCTCTGTTCCGGCACAACGGTGGGGAGAGGGTACCGCGCTCCGCCATGCCCTCCACCACCACGCTTGCGCTCGTTGGACTCACGAAATGTCCCTGCGGGAAATCGCAAACTTCAGAGAACCGAAGTCTGCGCCAGTCGGCGCCCCGCGCTTGCAAACCGGCGACAAATTACGACATTTTGCCCGCACCACAGGGTGAACCGGGTGGCCAAGGGGTGGTGGTTCCCTCCTTCAAAATCAGAACCGGCCCATGAACGCATTTCTCCAACCTGCAGATTTCCGCCTTATGCGCCCCCCAAAATTTGCCGATAAGAAAGAACGGAGATATCAGGGGTGCGGTCGAGACGACCACCTTCGGACAGCGGTGTCTGCTGAGGCCGGGCCGATTTCGCCCGTCCCTGACCGCATCCTCTGGCCGAATCGTGCCCTGCGGCAGGAAAGCTGAATGAGCCATCCGGCAAGCGCCACAATTGAACCCGCCAGCAACACCGCCGCCTCACCTGCGCGCGCCCGCATCCTGGTGATTGACGATGAGGTGATCGTCGCAAGCACGCTGAAGGCATTGCTGGAAGCCGATGGGTATGAGGTGGCCGCCGCTCTCAGCGGGCAGGAGGGCGTGGAGGCCGTGCGCAACCAGCGGTTCGATGCCGCCATGGTTGACCTGGTGATGGCGGGAATGGATGGCATCCGCACCCTCGCCGCCCTGAAGGAGATTGACGCGAACCTCCAGGTGATGATGCTTACCGGGCATGCCACGGTGACCTCCACCATCGCCGCGCTGAGGGAAGGGGCCTGCGACTTCCTGCTGAAACCCATCGGCATGACGCAACTTCGCCCCGCAATCCTGAGGGCGCTCAAAAAGCGTCGTCTGAATGCAGCCCCCACCCAACGCGAAGCTCACGAGGAATTCCGCGGTGAGCAGTTTCGGGAAAAAAACCTTCGCCCCGCAACGGTGGCGCTGCGAGATGAAGCGATTTTCTCCAACCCCAACGGCCGAAATGAGGAATCAAAGGCGGCGAACGAAAGTGAGGCCAAACTCCAGGTCATTTTCGATGGCGTGGAGACCGGAGTCTTTCTCATCGATCCCAAAACGCACCGGATCGTGGATGCCAATCCGCTGGCCCTGAAGTTGGTGGGCGCGGAGCGGGACAAGGTAATCGGGTCCGTGTGCCACAAGATTGTCTGCCCCGCCAATGTGGGGAGCTGCCCGGTTGCAGACCTCGGCCAGGAGATTGACAACACCGAACGCGTCCTGCTGACGGCAAAAGGCGAGCGGCTGCCAATTATCAAAACCGTCCGGCGGGTTATGGTGGCCGGGTGCGAGCTTCTGCTGGAAAGTTTCTTTGACATTTCCGCGCGCAAGAAGGCGGAGCAGGCACTGGCGCGGGAACGTGACCTGCTGGGCGCCCTCATGGACAACCTGCCCGATTTCATCTACTTCAAGGATCGGGAGAGCCGATTTGTGCGCGTCAACGCGGCCCACGCCCGGGCATTCGGGTTTGAAGATCCGGCAGGAATGGTGGGCAGGACCGACTTTGATTTCTTCACCGTCGAACATGCCCAGCAGGCCTATGACGATGAGCAGGAACTGATGCGCACCGGCACTCTCATGGTGGCCAAGGAGGAAAAGGAGACCTGGCCCGGTGGGCGCATAACCTGGGCATCAACCACCAAAGTGGCGCTGCGTGATGCCGGCGGGAACATCATCGGAACGTTTGGCGTTTCGCGCGACATCACGGAACGGAAGCGAACTGAGGAGGAGTTGCAATTTAAGACCGCGCTTCTTGAGGCGGAATCAGAGAACACCATTGATGGAATCCTGGTGGTGGACAAAACCGAGCGTGTCCTGCAGATCAACCGGCGGTTCGCCGAGATGATGAACCTGCCCGCGGAGATGGCGAGCACGAACGCCGCGCAGCTTCTTGACCATGCCCTCAAACAAATGAAGGACCCGGGAGCGCTGCTGCAACGCGTTGAGCTTTTACGGGCCCATGAATATGAAAGGTCGCGGGATGAGTTCGCTTTCAAGGATGGAAAAGTCTTTGACGCCAACTCCGCCCCCCTTCGCGATGCCAGGGGCAACTACTTCGCCAGGGTCTGGTACTTCCGTGACATTACGGAGCGCAGGCAAGCCGAAGAAAATATCCGGCAAAGCAATGAACTGGTGACCTTGCTGCTTGATTCCATTCCCGAGGCCGTCTATGGCATCGACGAGCATGGGAAATGCACATTCTGCAATCCCGCCTGCCTGCAACTGCTTGGGTATGGGTATGGAGAAGCTGGTGACATGCTGGGCAGGGATATGCACGCGCTGATACACCATTCAAGGCCGGATGGATCGCCCTATCCCGTGGAGGAGTGCCACATCTACGAAGCTTTTCGCCGCGGGCACGGCACGCATGTCGATGAAGAGGTTTTATGGCGGTGCGACGGGACCAGCTTCCCTGCTGAATACTGGTCACGTCCGATCTACCGGCAGGGAACCGCCATTGGCTCGGTGGTGACCTTCATTAACATCACTGAGCGCAAGCGTGCGGAAGAACAATCCCGCCTTCAGACCGCCGCGCTCGAATCCGCCGCCAACGGCATTGCCATCACGGATCATGAAGGCCGCATGCTGTGGATCAATCCAGCGTTTGCCCATCTTACTCAATATTCGCAGGAGGAGATCCTCGGGCACACCATGCGAATTCTCACCTCCGGGGAGCAGGATGCAGGCTTCTACCAGGACCTTTGGCAGACCATCCTTTCCGGAAAGGTTTGGCAGGGTGAACTGGTCAATCGGCGCAAGGATGGGACGCTCTACACCGACGATACCACCATCACTCCCGTGCGGGACGCGAGCGGAACCATCTCTCACTTTGTGGCCATCAAGCAGGACGTCACGGCGCGCCGCCTGGCGGAGGAAGCCCTGCAGGAACGCACCGCCTATCTCAATACCCTTTTTGAACTCAGCCCCCTGGGAATCGTAGTCCTGGACACCGAAGGGCGCATTGAGATGTCCAACTCAACCTTCGAAAAGCTCTTCGGCTATTCGCGTCAGGAGATCATCGGCGCCATGCTGGACAGCTTGATCGTTCCACCGGCAATGTCCGGGGAAGCGAAGAGCCTTACCTCCCTTTGCATGAGCGGGCCGGGCGCACGCTTCACCAGCAGCCGGCGGCGTAAGGACGGGACTACCCTGGACGTGGACATCTACGGCGTCCCGCTCATTATTGAGGACAAACTGCGGGGAGTTCTGGCCCTTTATCAGGACGTCACCGATCGGGAGCAGGCAGCGTCAGATCTGGTTAAATATGCCGAGGACCTGGAAGTCTCCAAAGCCGCGCAGGAGCAGCACGCACAGGAACTGGCGCGCCTGGTGGAGGAGTTGGCCCAGGAGCGCGATCTTCTGGGTACCCTCATGGATCACCTTCCCGACTATGTCTACCTCAAGGACCGCGAGGGGCGCTTTCTGCGCGTCAATCCTGCCACGGCAAATGCCTTGAACGTCACGGACCCCCGCCAGGCGGTGGGCAAAACGGATTTCGATTTTTTCCCCAAGGAATTCGCCCAGGGATATTACCGCGACGAACGGCAGGTAATCGAAACCGGCGAGCCGCAGATCAGCCGGATGGAAAAGGCCCCCCAGCCCGATGGGAAATACCGCTGGTTTTCCACCAGCAAGGTGCCCATTCGGGACACGCAGGGGCGCATCACGGGGTTGGTGGGGATCGGCCGCGACATGACCGAACACATGCAGTCGGAGGAAACCCTGCGGGCTTCGGAAGAGCGCTACCGTGAGCTCTTCGAAAATGCCAGCGACATTGTCTATACCACCGGGCTTGATACCCACATAACCTCGTTGAACCGGGTGGGACAGGAGGTCCTTGGTTATACAGCAGCGGAGGCCACCCAGTTGGACCTGAAACAGTTGGTGGCTCCCAAGCATTGGGAACTTGTCCAGCACGGCCGAGAGCGTTTGCTGGCGGGGGAAACAGAGGTCACGCTCCAAGTCGAGGTCACCACCAAGCACGGCCGCCAGATGACTCTTGAAGTCAAACCCCGCCTCATTTTCAAGGGCGGAAAACCCGTGGGAGTCCAGGGCATTGGCCGCGACATCACCGGCCGCGATGAGGCCGAAATGGAACTGCGCCATGCTCAGAAGCTGGAATCCGTGGGCCGCCTGGCGTCGGGAATCGCCCACGAAATCAATACCCCCATTCAGTTCGTGGGCGACAATACGCGTTTTCTCCAGGATTCCTTCGGCTGTTTGCAGACTCTTCTGGCGCAGTACCAGGAGCTTTATCTCGCCGCCGATTCCGGCGCGGTAAACCGTGAACTGCTGTCAAAGGTGCGCAAGGTTGAGGTGGAGACCGATTGCGAATACCTGCTGGAGGAGATTCCCAAAGCCCTCACCCAGACTCTCGACGGAGTAACCCGGGTGGCCACCATCGTGCGCGCCATGAAAGAGTTCGCCCACCCGGAAGGAAAAGAGATGGCCGCTGCCGATCTCAACCGGGCGATTCTCAGCACTCTCACCGTGGCCCGCAATGAGCTGAAATACGTTGCCGATGTGGAGACGGAACTTGGGGAACTGCCGCTGGTGGTCTGCAATATCGGCGATTTGAACCAGGTTTTCCTGAATCTGCTGGTGAACGCCGCCCACGCCATCGGCGAGACGGTGGATGGGACGGGGAAGAAAGGCAAAATCCACGTCTCCACGGTCCCCGAGGGGAACACGGTTTTGGTGACCATCACGGACTCGGGTTGCGGCATTCCTGCGGCCAACCGCGCCAAAGTCTTTGACCCGTTCTTCACCACCAAGGAGGTGGGCCGCGGCACGGGACAAGGGCTGGCGATTGCCCGGTCCGTGGTGGTTGACCGGCACAAGGGAAGCCTTACTTTCGAAAGTGAAGAGGGAGTGGGCACTGCATTCTATGTCCGTTTACCGATCGATCCCGGGACGTGCCCGAAGGAGGCAAAGGGACCATGAGGCGGATACTTTTTGTGGATGATGAACCCAGAATCCTGGAAGGACTGCGGCGCATGCTGCGTCCCCAGCGGCACGACTGGGAAATGGCCTTCGCGCAGGGTGGCGAAGCGGCGCTGGCGTTGATGGAGGCATCACCCTTTGACGTTATTGTTTCCGACATGCGGATGCCGGGCATGGACGGAGCCGCCCTGCTCTGCCATGTGCGGGAACACTTTCCCCAGGTGGTGCGCATTGTGCTTTCGGGCCACACCGAGCTTTCCACCGCGCTCCGTGTGGTTCCCGTGGCCCATCAATTTCTGGCCAAGCCGTGCGATGCGGAGATGTTGCGCGTCGCCGTGGAGCGTGCCTGCCACTTGAAGGCCCTTTTGAGCGATGATTCCATCCGGCACACGGTGACGGCGCTGGGAGATCTGCCCTCGCTTCCCCGCACCTATCAGGCCCTCACCCTCGCATTGGCCGACCCGGAGGCATCGCTTCAGCAGGTGGCAAAAATTGTCGAACAGGACGTGGGAATTTCCGCCAAAGTCCTGCAACTGGTCAATTCCGCTTTCTTTGGCGTGGCCCACCCCATGACCAACATCCAGAGCGCGGTAAGCTACCTCGGCATCAACACCCTGAAGAGCCTGGTGCTTTCGGTTGAGATTTTTCGCGCTTTCAAGCCGAAGCGGGAACTGCCCGGGTTCTCCCTGGAGAAGCTTCAGATCCATGCCCAGCTCACCGCACACATTGCGGCCCGCCTTCCCGTGCCCAAGCATCTGGGTGACATCGCCATGGTGGCGGGCATGCTCCACGATGTGGGCAAACTCATCATGGCCTGGAAGCGTTCCGACGAGTTCGGGAAGATGCTGGGTGAGGCGCAGGATATTCCCTGCCCTATTTACAAAGTGGAAGAGCGGAAGATCGGATTCAGCCACGCTGAAATTGGAGCTTACCTGCTGGGCTTGTGGGGATTGCCCTACACCATCGTGGAGGCGGTGGCCCTTCATCATGGGCCCAACCGCGTTCCTCACCAGAACTTTGACGCCATTTCCGCTGTCTACATGGCCAACCTGCTCGCCCATGACCTGGAGTCAGCCTCGGGCGGCGAGCCGGATGTCTATCCGCTTGAAAACTACCAGGAGGAACTCACCACGCTGGGAGCATGGGAGATGATGCCCGAATGCCGGGCCATGGTGAAGGAAATGCCAGCGCTGCTGGTGGAGGTTTAGTATGGCTGAACGAGTGCTTCCGCGGATTCTGCTGGTGGATGATGAGGCAAATGTGCTGGAGGGCCTGCGCCGGACCTTACGGCCGTTCTTTGATGTGGCGCTTGCCAACGGACCGGATGAGGCTCTGAAGCTGGTGGCAACCGAAGGGCCCTATGAAGTGGTGGTTTCCGATTTGCGCATGCCCGGGATGGATGGGATCGCGCTTCTGTGTCAAATCCGCAAGGCCTCGCCGCAAACAGTAAGGGTGCTGCTGACCGGGTATGGGGATATGAACGCGATCATTGCGGCGGTCAATGAGGGAAACGTCTTCCGTTTCCTCAGCAAACCGTGCCCGCCGTGGGCCCTCACACGCGCGCTGGAAGATTCCGTGCGGGAGTACAGGACGTCAACCATGAATTGCGCCCCGGCAAAGTAGCCTCAGAGTTTCGGCAGCTGCACGTTGCCATATTCATACCTGGAGGAGAGGTGGGTCTTGCCATTATTCCGGTTCGAAATCAGATCGGTCTCCTGCCGCAAGAGCAGCCCTTTGCTCTTGGAAATCCAAACCTCATCATCGTTCTTTGAACGAGGGGTTTCACTGTGCATGGTGTAGACGGCTACGCTCTCTCCATTCACGGATTCGTCGCGCACGTAATGGCATGAAACATTCGTGGCATTTTTGCGGTTCCTTTCCTCCATCGCTTTCAGCTCTTCCGTGGATATTGAGCTGGGGGTCCACTTGCCGTTATACAGGAGGTACCGGGCGCCGCCGGCAAAAACCATTTCGCTGCTCTGGGGTTTTCCGTTCTCAACTTTATCACTGGTCTCCGTCGCATAGAGATGGTACGGCGTGGTGTAGAGTTTATCGCTGGCATCCAGCACCACCTGGCAAGCGCCGTCTGGCGCCGGATTCCCCGCCAAAGATACTCCCACCTGCATGATCTTCGAATTGTGACTGGCAGCAAATATTCCACCGGTGGCAGAAAGCAATACTCCCAGCGCCGCGGCAAGCGCGGGCAAAATAGTAATGCGTCTTCTTTCCATAAGAAACATGTTTGCTCCTGTAGCTGAAAGTATCGGCCCTGGTCCTAGCGTAACATCGTTGCGGGTTATTCCGCGAGGAGAATGGCGGAGGTTTGCCACGAAAGCTAAACGAGTGTGCGGTCCGGCAAGGTCGGGTCCCGCCCCGATGATTTTTATCGGGGTGGCCATGGCACAAGCCGTGGCAATGCTCTTAACCTTCCCGACTTATCTCCGTCATACGCTCTTCATCAGCAGGTGACTAACTCATTTTCACCGGATTGACGGTTTGCCGAAATGACTTCCCCAATCTGTGTCAATATCTTCACCAGGGCAATGGACCGGGCAACTTCAGCTTCATAAAGGACGGACGATGACGATTACTGATCTGCTTTTCGGCAAACCGCTGCGCTCCTCGGACGAGGCGGGAGAAAAGCTTGGCCCCGTGGGGGGGCTCTCCGTATTTGGATTGGACGCGCTCAGTTCCGCCGCGTACGGGCCGGAGGCGGCACTAACGCTGATGATTCCACTCGCCGCGGCGGGAGTTGCCTACATTGTGCCGATCACCGGCAGCATTATCCTGCTGCTGACCATCGTTTATTTTTCTTATCGTCAAACCATTGCTGCCTATCCGAATGGCGGCGGCTCGTACACGGTGGCCCGCGAAAACCTGGGAGAGTATCCTGGCCTGTTGGCCGCTGCCGCGCTCATGATTGACTACGTTCTAACCGCGGCGGTGGGAATCTCCGCCGGCGTTGGCGCGCTGGTCTCCGCCGTTCCGTCCCTCCTACCACACACCCTGGTCATCTGCCTGGTCATCCTGCTGCTCATCACTCTCGTCAACCTGCGCGGAGTTCGGGAGACGGGCGCGGTGTTTATCATTCCCACCTACGCTTTCATCGGCACGCTGATGATCACCATCATCATCGGGATGGCGAAGACCTTTGCCGCGGGCGGGCACCCAGTTGCCATCGTGGTTCCACCCGCCATGCCCCTGCCCACCGCCGTGGTCAGCGTCTGGCTGATCCTCAAGGCCTTTTCCAGCGGCTGCACGGCGATGACTGGAGTGGAAGCGGTCAGCAATGGCGTGAAGGCGTTTCGGGACCCGGTGGTAAAGTCCGCTCAGCGCGCCTTGACAGCCATCATCGCGCTATTGATTGTGCTGTTGGGGGGAATCGCCTATCTGGTGCGCGCCTACCACATCGGCGCCACAGACCCGGGAGCGGCTGGTTACCAGAGCGTACTTTCCATGCTCACTGCGGCCGTGGCGGGACAGGGAATTTTCTATTACGTCACCATGGGCTCCGTCCTGCTGGTGCTCGCGCTCTCCGCCAACACCGCCTTCGCAGACTTTCCCCGTCTCTGCCGTGCGGTGGCTGAGGACGGCTACCTTCCTGACGGCTTCGGTTCGTTGGGCCGGCGCCTGGTGTACACGCAGGGAATCTGGGTGCTCGCGGTACTTTGCGCTTTGCTTTTGACCTTGTTCGGCGGCGTTACGGACCGCTTGATCCCCCTGTATGCGGTCGGCGCATTCCTCGCCTTCACCCTTTCCCAAGCAGGAATGGTTGCCCACTGGAGGCGGGTGGGCGGCAAAGGGTCCGGTCGCAGCATGTTTGTAAACGGATTGGGGGCTGTTGCCACCGCAACCACGGTGGTGGTCGTGACCGTGGCCAAGTTCGTCGACGGCGCCTGGGTTACGGCGTTGCTGATTCCCACTATCATGATGGCAATGGTGGCCATCCGCAAACACTATCGCCTGGTGCAGGCGGAGATTGCCAACCCGGTGCCCCTTGACCTGGCGGATTTGCCTGCTCCGCTGGTTGTGGTTCCGCTTCTCTCCTGGAACAGGATTTCGCAAAAAGGGCTGCGTTTTGCCCTCACGCTCTCTCCAGAAGTTCAGGCTCTGCACATTGATTGTGAAAAAGATGGCGGCAGTTTTGAGGAGGCTTGGAAGCGCTTCGTGGAGGACCCCGCCAAGAAATCAGGCCGGCCGGCGCCGCAGCTGGTGAGCCTGCCATCCCCCTACCGCTTTGTCCTCACGCCGATCGTGGATTATGTCCTGGAGCTTGAGAGGAACAATCCTGGCCGCCAGATTGCGGTGCTGATCCCGGAGTTGGTGGAACGGCACTGGTTCCACTACTTCCTGCACAATCAGCGCGCGGAAGTGCTTAGGGCGCTGCTGCTGGCCAAGGGAAGCCAGCAGATGATCCTGGTAAGCGTGCCGTGGCACATCATGGCTTGAGGGGCGGCAGCAGTAAGCAGAGGGCAGGAGGTAGTAGGCAGTTGGCGGAAAGCACTGGGCGGAACGGGATGACCATGATGATTCTGTTCAACTCCAGGAAACGCTGCCTACTGCCTTCAGCTTTCTGCCTACTGTCCCTCTACCGCTCGCCCCACTTCAGTTTCTTTTGCAGGATTTGGAAGTACGGGGTGGAGGGCGGACGCACCAGCTCCACGTAGGAATCAGCCTTGCGCATCCGCACCACGTCTTCGCTGTTGGCGGCGATGCCCACCTGGCCATCGACCGTCAGATAGGCAGCCTCGCGCAAACTCTTTACCGTAACTTCAATGTTGACCGTGTTGGGAAGCACCAGCGGCCGATGCGTGAGCGTGTGCGCGCAGATGGGCGTAATCAGAAAAGCTTCCACGGAGGGAGTGACGATGGGGCCGCCCGCCGCCAGTGAATAAGCCGTGGACCCGGTGGGCGTGGAGACAATCAAACCATCCGACTTGTAGGTTGAAACCCTTTCGCCGTTTACGCGCACTTCAAAATCCAGAATTCGCGCGATGGCGCCCTTGTTCAGCACAACATCGTTCAAGGCCAGGAAGGGCGTGAGGATCTCATCGGCGCGAATCAACTCGCCCTCAATCTGCACGCGGCGGTCGGTCTGGTAGGTGCCCTCCACCACGGTTGCAAGCGTGGGAATCAATTCTTCACAGGTAATTTCAGTAAGGAATCCAAGCCCGCCCAGGTTGACAGCCAGAATGGGAACCGGCTTTCGATTCAGTGCGCGCGCCGTGGCCAGCAGCGTGCCGTCACCGCCGAGCACGATCAGCAAATCCGCGTGCGAGGGCATTTCATTGCGGGTCAGGCAGCCCTCTTTCATGTCCATGATGGCGCCGGTTTCCTTGTCAATGAACGCCTCAATGCTGCGTTCGCGGAGCCACTTGAGCAGACCGGGAACGATCTCGCGAATTTCCGTCTTCTTCGGTTTGGAGATGATGCCGACGCGTTTAATGGGATTGGCCATGGTCGGAGAGTATTCTAGCAGGATTTGGGACTTAGGATTTAGGATTCAGGATTCAGGAGCTAGGACTTAGGATCTAGGATTTAGGATTTGGGGCCCGGCAACTCTGCGCCATCTACGCCAGCCGAAACGCAATATACGGTTCTTTTCCTAAATCCTAAATCCTGGCTCCTAGATCCTTCTTCCACGCCGCGTGCAGAAAAAATTCGTGGTTCCCTTCCGCGCCCAGGATGGGGCTTTCCATTGACGCCAGATTGCTGAAGCCCAACTCGAGGAGGGCGCGCGAAACCTTGGCGATGGCTTCCTGATGCTGAGCGGGGTCGCGCACGATGCCGCCTTTTCCCACCTGGCCTCTGCCCACTTCAAATTGGGGCTTTACCAGCACCACCATCTCCGCCAGCGACGCGAGCAGCGGAATGAGCGGAGGCAGAATCAATGTTACAGAGATGAAGGAGACATCGATGGTCACCAGCTCCACGTGGGTTCCGATGCGATCAAAGGTGATGTAACGCGCGTTGAGCTTTTCCAGCACCACCACCCGCGGGTCGCGCCTTAATTTCCAGTCGAGCTGATTGGTTCCGCCATCCACGGCGAAAACCTTGCCCGCGCCGTGTTGAAGCAGGCAATCGGTGAAGCCTCCGGTGGAGGAGCCGACGTCAAGGCACACCTTGGAGTCAGGATTGATGCGAAAGCGCTCCAGCGCGCCTTCCAGCTTCAGGCCGCCGCGGCTCACGTATTTAGGGGGATCGCCCAGCATGCGCAACACGGCCTGGGAATCCACCAGCGTGCCGCACTTTTCCTGCTTCTGCTCGTCCACCATGACGAGCCCCGCCAGGATCATGCCCTGCGCCTTTTCGCGGGACTCCAACAGCCCTCGCTCCACGAGCAGGCGATCAAGGCGAATTTTTTCCGGGCGGGACTGTGACATAGTGTGGAACCGTGCCAGGATTTAGTAGCTAGGATTTAGGCCGCCGGGGCCAGACTCCGGCGGAGGCCCATGAGCATTCTGCCAATCTCGCCTGCCTGACCAAGAAGTCTTTGGCATTCATCCTGGTTGTAACTCAGGCGGCTCGCTATCTCCAGTTGCGTTTCAACCTCTGCCAATGACCCACTGGCGATGGCGAGGTGGCGCGCATAGGCATGAGTTTGCTTCAGTGCATGGCCTTCCGCAATATTCGAAGAAATCGAAACAGCGGCTCTCTGTATCTGACTCGCCAATCCGTAGGTTTCGTGTTTGGGGAACCCCCGGGTTAAGCCGTAAATGGCGATCACAAGATCCATGCTTTTCTGCCAAACTGCCAGGTCCTTATGGCCTTGCATAAACCTGTACCCTGCTTGGCAGCAGGAGGATACTCCAAAGGCAATTCTAAGTCCAAGAACAAGATTGCCGGGCCCTAAATCCTAGATCCTAACTCCCAAAACCTGGCATCTATCCTGTACTTTTCATCCCAAACGCAATACCGCCGACGGTAATTTGAAGCAAGTGAAGCAGCGCTGCGGTGCCCGGCTGCTCTGGCTTGCCGCGCCGACGGCGCCAGCGTTCCAGGAAGTGGGTTTGGAGAAAGTTGAGGGGGTCAACGTAGGGGTTGCGCAGGCGGATCGACTCCGCCAGCACGTGTTGACCAGCCAGCAATGACGAAGAATGGGAAATGTCCAGAACGCCGCGCACACTGCGGTGATACTCCTCCTCGATGAGGCGGAAGATCCTCTTGCCCAATCCGGCCGGCTTCACCAAACCGGCATACAGGCTGGCGATGTAAAGATCCGTCTTGGCCAGGGAATGTTCCGCGTTGTTGATGAGGTTGAAGAAGAATGGCCAGCCTTCGTGCATGCTGCGCAGATAGTCAATTCCATGGGGGGCGTGGTCGCGCTGGAATTTCTGCAAGGCATGGCCAAGTCCAAACCATGCAGGAAGCAGGTGCCGTGATTGCGTCCAGGCAAAAACCCAGGGGATGGCGCGAAGGTCGCGAAGGTCGCCTGCTCCCCAGCGGCGGGAGGGGCGCGAGCCAAGGCGGATCTGCTCAATCAAATCGATGGGCGTTGCCTGGCGGAAGTAATCCACAAATTCCGGAGTCTCGTAGACCAGTTTGCGGTAGAAGTCGCGGCTGCTCTCCGCAAGCTCCGTGGCATAGACTTCCCACTCAGGAACTTTGGCCGCTTCCACGCGGTGGGCATGGAGCAAATGTGCGTCAAGCACTGACGTCACGAGCTGTTCCAGGTTCCTTTCCGCAATCGCGGAGTTGGAATATTTCAGTGACACCACTTCGCCCTGCTCGGTGATGCGCAGCCTCCCGCCCGGCGCCGCGGAAGGTTGGGCCTGAATGCTGCGGTGCGATTGCCCGCCACCACGATCGATGGTCCCGCCCTTGCCATGGAACAGGGAGAAACGAATTTTGTATTTTTCCGCCACTTCCGCCAAACGCTTCTGGGCGTGGAACAAGCCCCAGTTGGCCGCCACGTAACCGCCGTCTTTGACGGAGTCGGAATAGCCCAGCATCACTTCCTGAAAGTCGTTGCGCCCGGCCAGAATGCCGCGATAGAGGGGATCGGCAAAGAGCTCCTCCATGATACGCGGACCGGCGTCAAGGTCGTCGAGGGTTTCAAACAGCGGAATAACATCGATGCGGGAATGCAGTTGGCCGCCGCGCGGTTCCACCAGGTCCGTTTGCCGCGCGAGCAACAGCACGTCCCACACATCGGCCGCGCAGGAGGTCATGCTGAGGACGTAGCGATAGGCTGACTCTTCCCCGTTGCGCACCTGAATGGTGCGGAGGGCGCGAAACTCCGCCAGGGCGTGGAGCGTTTCCTTGGAAAATTCTGCATCCAGCACGGGCCGGGAAAGCATCTGCTGAATTGATTTGATTCGCGCTTCGTTCGGCTCCGTAGGGAGGTTCGCCTTGCGCAAAACCTCATCCGCTCCGCCGCGGGTGACGCGCGAGTGAGTGCGAAAATCCAGACTGGCGCCGTGAAATCCAAACACCTGCGAGGCCACACGCAGGCGGCCGGGACCAATGCGCGCAATCCGCGGGCTGGGGTAGGCGTTCAGCAGGTCCGTCAACCGGTAAAGTTCGTCGGTAAATTCCTTGGGCTCGGCGTAGGCGCCCTCAGCGCGGTCCGACGTGCGTTCCAGCCGCCACATCATGATGCGCAGTTTGCGCCGCACGAGTTCACTGGGCTGGTCAACGGCTTCAAAGGCCCGCGTGGCAGGAAAACGTGCCATATCCCGCTCAATCTCCGCGCGCAGGTCCGAGGTAATCTTGGAATTGCGGCAGGGGAACGAGGCCCAGCCCAACATGCGATTGCACGCTTCACGGTAGTAGCGAAGGATGCTCAGGCGCACCTGCTCGGCCGCTTCCAAACTTGTTTCCGGCGTCACAAAGGGATTGCCATCGCGGTCCGTGCCCACCCACGAGCCCAGGCTCAAAAAGGGGTGAGGTTCCGGCAGGGTGGGATAGCGGCGGGTCATCTCCGCGCAGAATCTCTCCCAAAATGTTCCCGCCAGATCGTAGATGGTGCGCTCAAGAAAGAAGCGGGCGTTCTCACTTTCCATCTCCGGCGTCACCACGCCTTCGCGCACTTCATCGGTAAGCCAAAGGGCCTCAATCCAGGAGTCAACGTCGCGTTCAACCGTGGGGGTAATATCACCGCAGGCGGAATCAAGTGTTCTGCCCAGGCGCAGAATGTGGTTCAAGATGCTCCGGCGCTTGGCCTCCGTGGGGTGGGCGGTCAGCACCGGCTCAATGTGCATCGACGCCAGCAATTTCTTGACGGCCGCGGGCGAAACCTTCTGTCGCCGCAGTTCGCTGAACGTGTGGCGCAATGACATGGGCGCCCCGGCCCCTTGCCGGTCATGCGCGTGCAGGCGGCGGACGCGCTCACGCTCCTCGCAGAGATTAACCAGGTGGAAGAACATGCTGAAGGCATGAGCAACGTCCGTGGCGTCTTCCACGGAGAGTTTCCCGACGGCGCGCTCCTTGGTCTTCAGAAGCTTGGAATTGGGGGTTTGGCGGATCTGCTTGGCAATCTTTCGCAGGATTTCGATGGCCGCAAACACTTCCGGCCCCGACTGCTCGCGCACAATCGCGCCCAGCCGTGTGGTCAGGAACCGCACTTCCTGTCGCAAACGCTCATTCATAATAATTGTGGAGTCAGGAGTATAGGCCGTCAGTAGTCAGGAATCAGAATGCGCTGGAAAGCTACTATCTTGAGCTCATTCTGAATCCTGACCACTGCGGTCCGTCTCCCGGCTCGCTCCCCTATCTGCCCCCACCCGTCGACCTCATCAGCCGCTTCAATTCACGCCGCAGCGAGGCCAGGTCAGGCGCAACCTGCAATCGTTGGCTGTCCTCCTGGTCTTCTGTTCGATGCCGCATGATGTATTCGGTGTCTTTCAATTGATTGCCGGTCAGCACGCAGACGATGTCGGCATGTTTTTCGATCTTCCCCGCCCTCACGAGCTTGCGCACGCCGGCGATAGTGGCGGCGGAGGCGGGCTCGCAGCCCACACCGTCCTCTGCAAGAGCCCGCTTGGCCTCAAAGATCTCCTCATCCGTGACCGATTCCACAAACCCGCCCGCCCAATCGAGCGCCCGCTTGGCTTTCTTCCAGTTGGCGGGGTGGCCGATGCGAATGGCCGTGGCTTCCGTGCGGGGATTATCCACCGCCAGCAGCTCGGGCGAACTGGCGCGCAACGTCTGGTAGAAGGGATTGGCGCCCGCCGCCTGAACAATAACGATGTGGGGCACCTTTTCAATAAAGCCCATATCCTTAAGCTCACGCAAGCCTTTGCCGATGGCGGAGGAGTTTCCCAGGTTGCCGCCGGGAACCACGATGTAATCGGGTGGCCGCCAGGCGCGCTGCTCCAGAAGCTCGGCAACAATTGTTTTCTGGCCTTCAATGCGGAAGGGATTGACGGAATTCACAAGGTAGAGCCCCAGCTCCGGGGCGATCTCACGAAGCAGGCGGAACGCTTCATCAAAATTGTCGCCCACTTCCACCACCATGGCGCCAAAATCGAGCGCCTGGGCCAGCTTGGCGGCGGAAATTTGTTTGTAGGGAACAAACAGCAGCGCCTTGATGCCGGCGCGCGCGGCGTAAGCGGCCATTGACGATGAAGTGTTGCCGGTGGAAGCGCACGCCACCATGCGCACTCCGCGTGATTCCGCGCGCGTGATGCAGGCTGACATGCCGAGGTCTTTGAAGGATCCGGTGGGATTGTTGCCCTGGTGCTTGATGGTCAGATGGACGGGGCCGGCCCACCAGCCAGCCCGCCGGGTTCCCACCAGGGGAGTTGAACCTTCGGAAAGGGAGATGATGCGCGCCGAGGGCTCCAGAAAAGGAATCAATTCACGGAAGCGCCATAAGCCGCTGCGGTCAATCGGCTCGCCACTCAGGCGCCGCTGATGCCAGGTGCGCCGCATCTCCTCAGGATCAAAGGGAGGAAAATCATACTTCACGTCCAGCAGGCCGCCGCAAAACTCGCACGAATGCAGGTCCTTTTTGGGATCCTGACGGCGCCCGCAGGCTTCCTCGATGCATTGGAGATAGGCGGAAGACATAAGCTCTAAAGGGGAAAGTGTAAAGGGTAAAGGCTAAAGTGTAAGGCCAGCGCCATTTACCTCTTACCTATTACACTAGACCTTTAACCCTTCCCTGGCATTACTATTGGGCAACCACTTAGAATCAGGCTAGTGTCCTGAGTCAAAAGTTTGCAATGAAAGTAATTGTCCACGCTGACCCCCTCACCCGGCCCGCCCCGGCTGATGAAAGCGCCGGATGCGGTCCACCCTCTCCCCCAAAGGGGCGAGGGTAGGTAAATCAACTCTCCCCTTGCCCCTCTGGGGGAGAGGGGTCGGGGGTGAGGGGGTTCTAGAATTACCAACGAACTTCTGACTCAGACTACCAGTTTCTCTCTTAATTCTCTTTGGACGGTGAAAGACTAAACTCCTCATGCACAACTTTTACGGCATCTTTAACGTCGGCAGACTTCACGGCAAACGAAATACTTAATTCGGAGGATCCCTGGGCGATGGCAATGATGTTGATGCCGCGCCGCCCCAGGGCGCCGAAGGTGCGTCCGGCAATGCCCGGTGTGCCTTCCATGTTTTCCCCAATGGCCACCACAATTGCCACGTGAGGCATGACCTCAATCGATACGCGGTCATCGTGCAGCATTTCCAGTTCAAAGGTCTTTTCCAGCTGGCCCTTCACTTGCGCCAGATCGGCATCGTGCACGGCGAAGCAGAGCACGTTATCCGCGGAGGATTGCGTAACCATCAGCGTGGGGATGTCATCCAGGCTAAGTGAACCGAAAGCCTTGGCCGCAAGCTGCGGGAAGCTGAGCGATTCCTTGCCGCTGATGGTGATAAGGTCAGCCTTGCTGACGGAGGTAATGGCCTTAACGCCCTTTTGAACGCTGGTGGAGTGGGGAACGATGCACGTCCCGCGGCATGTGGGATTGAAGCTGTTCTTGATCCACACCGGGATCTTCTTCTTCATGACGGGCTGGATCGTTTTGGGGTGCAGAACCTTGGCGCCAAAGAAGGAAAGTTCAATCGCTTCACGATAGGAGATTTCCGGCAGAATCCGTGCTTCGGGAACCAGCCGGGGATCCGTGGTCATGACGCCATCGACGTCGGTCCAAATCCAGACTTCATCCGCATCCAAAGCTGCGCCCACAATCGTGCCGCTGTAATCGGAACCGCCGCGGCCAAGCGTGGTGCAAGCTCCGGCTCGCGTGGCGCCGCGGAATCCGGTGATGACCGGAATCACCCCGCGCTTTCGCAGTCCCGCCAGGCGTTGCTTGGTCTTGACATTGGTTTCATCAAAGATGGGTGTGGCGTTGCCAAAATAATCGTCGGTAACGATCAGCTCCGTGGCGTCGACTGCCTCCGCGGGGGTGCCAATGGATCGCAGAATCGCCGCAACCAGGTTCGCAGACATCACTTCGCCCAGACTGGAAAGCGTGTCCATGGCCCGGGGCGTTACCTCCCGCACCAGGGAGAATCCGGAGCAGAGGTTTTCAAAGTCGGCCACCGCGTCGGCAAGGCGGGGCAGAACCGCAGCCTGCTCCGCCGCTTTCAGAAGCTGGTCCGCAACTTCGCGGTGGCGGTGGGCCAGCTCGCGGCGCACGTTCTTCCAATTCTCGCGGTCGCCCAGGCTCGCTTCCCGGGCCGCGCGGATCAGCATGTCGGTGACTCCGCCCATGGCGGAAACCACCACGACAACTTCATTGTGTTGGGCATAGCCTGCCACAATCTCGGCCACGTTCTTCATCCGCTCGCCATTGCCGACGGAGGTTCCGCCAAATTTCATGGCAATGAGCGGCTTCTTGGTCCTGCTGACGTTTGGATTTTCTTTCACCATTGTAACAACCCCTGCGGACAAAGCTTTACCCTGCTGGCTTAACGAACCGGAAACATTATCGTTCCGGTTCGCTAGCGAATAGTACCCGAATTCGTTGCGGTGGAGGCGCTGGCAATGACGGTCTTGGTTGATTCACGAACAACGTCAATAAAGACCTTGGTGGGAAGCGACAGGTAGCGGTCCTGGCGATAGACCAAGCCCAGTTCCCGGAAAATTTTCTGGCCTTCCAGCGGGATCAACTTCAGCACCCCCGCGGCAACTTCCGGCTGCACATAGGTTCGGCTGATCAATGAGATTCCCAAACCGGCGCCCACAAATTTCTTGATGGTTTCAACGCTCGCCAGCTCCATGGAAATCTGCAGGTGGTCGCGTTGCGGGCGCAGCAAGCGGTCAAGCACCACGCGCGTGTGTCCGGTCTTGGGCAGGATCAGCGGGTGCTGGGCAAGCTCCTCCACCGTCACGGTCTTGTTCTTGGCCAGGGCATGACCCTTGGGCACCACCACCTGGACCTCATCGCGAAAGACCGGGATGACTTCCATGTTGGTGGCCGTCGTGGGCAGCGTGACAATTCCGAGGTCAACGGCGCCCTCTTGAACCTTCTGGAGAATCTTGTGGCTGAAGTTCCGGTAGATGCTGATCTGGACAAGCGGATAGAGCTGCTTGAAGCGGAAAAATGTTTTGGGCAGAACGTAGAGGCACGTTGCTTCGTTGGCGCCAATGAAGAGCTTGCCTCGCGGCGTCTGGTTCAACTCCGCGATCGCCTGAAGAGCTTCCTTGTGCATGGAAAGCATCTTCTCTGCGTAGCGATAAAGAATCTCACCCGCGGGGGTCATCAAGACTTTCTTTCCGCTGCGATCGAAAAGCTTCTCCCCACACTCCTGCTCAAGCAGGCGAACTTGCGCACTGATGGCGGGTTGCGTGCGAAACAGCTTCTCCGCCGCCCGGGAGAAGCTCTGCAACTTGGCCACCTCTAAAAAACTGCCTATCTGGTCATAGTCCATTGTGTTTGTTTGTCTTCGAACCTCTATTCTAGCAAATTGCGCCGGTTTCGCGGGAAGAAATATGGCACAAAGCAAAAATAAGTCCAGATGATTTCAAGGACTGGGGCAATTTGGCGGTACTTCTTGTCCCTTACTTTGGAGTCCCTGGCAGCGGGCCCTGCAACTGGCCATACCCCGCGAGGATGGAAAACAGCTTTTCCAAGTTGAATCCGACCTCCCGAAACACGTCGCGCAGGTCGCGCTCACGGTCTTCGGGGTTCATGGCGAGAAACTTTTCCGCCGGGATATAGAACGGGTTATCGCGCACCAGCGTGCCCTCCACCAACAGGTGCCGATGGACGGCAATGGCGGAAAAAACCTGGGGAACCTCCATCTGCTCCGAATTGTATTCGCACAACGCCACGCTGGGATACGTCTTCACGAGATAATTCAAACGGGCATGCAGTTCAAAGAATTGTGGCGCGAAAATTCCGGGTGGATTCGCCCAAATGCCTGCTTCCAGCCAGCGGACGGCAGGGGCACGCGCGGCTTCGGCGCTCGAAAAGAAACTCCTGGCCCGCTCCAACAGATCGCTTATCTCCTGCGCCTCTGCCAGAAACCGCAAAGTCTGGTTCTGTTGGTGCCGCCCCGGGTCAGCGCCGAGTTCGTGAAGGCTCGCGATCATCGCCTCATGCAATTCGGCGGACGCGAGGCAGCAACACCATTCACCCCGAGCCAAACCTTCCCGCAGGAATTCCGCCTCCCAGGGTGTCGAAGAATCGCCCCGATGGACGATGGCAATGTGTTCATAGCAGCGCACGGGAATTTGCGCGTGAAGATAGGTGAATATGTCGGATGACTTTGGGGGTTGGTCCGGCAATCGGGGCTCTCCCCTCATAGATTCCTGCCACTATCGCGCCAACAGCACCCATCGGCCTGAACATCAACCTTCCTGGATCATACCGAGGGCACGGCGCGTTTTCCTTTGGCCGCGATTATGCTTTTGACAGGAGAGGGTGTCAAGCAAACCCCTGCGCATAAGTGAAAAAAGCCCCGGTCAGCGGCCTCACAACAGGGCTGGCCCCCACCCGGGTCGAGCGGGATTCAACGTATTTTGGCTCCGAGGCTGCGGCCGCATGGACGGACATAAGGCCCGACTTTCCCCGAAACCCTGCGAAGAGCCTTCAAAAACTGCTATTCTTTAGGTGAGGGGGAGAATGCCCGGAAATAATGGGCAAGTCCGCCGGCTGGGAATGAGGATGGCAGACAGCGCGCCATAACCCGGCAGTTACCCCTTGGGACGGTGGAATCAAGCAGCCAAAACCGTCCATATCTTGATGAAACGAAAGGCAATGACAGGCAATAGAGTTCAACCCCGGGCGGCCCGCTGGCCGGGATGCCGCTGACACCCTGTTCACCTCCTCATTTTAAATTATGATCCAACTTTCCATGGCCGGAAAGCGCTTCGGCCCCAAGCTTTTATTTGAAAATTGCGACTGGCTCATCACGCCGCGTGACCGTGTGGGCTTGGTGGGCGCCAATGGCACCGGTAAGACGACATTGCTCAAAACCCTGGCCCGCCTGGAGCCCCTCGACTATGGTGAGATCAGCTTCGCCAAGGGTGTCACGGCCGGCTACCTTCCCCAGGATGGCCTTTCCCTTTCCGGGCGCACGGTGATGGCGGAGTGCATGTCCGTCTTCGACGATCTTCTCTCCATGGAGCAGGAGATGGAAGCCCTGATGGAGAAGATGGGCGAACTCGACCCCGCCGGGCCGGAGTACGAAGCCGTGGCGGAGCGCTTCCACTTTATCGACACCGAGTTCCAGCACCGCGATGGTTACGCACTCGAGTCGCAGGTGGGAATGGTGCTGGGCGGCCTGGGATTTCCCCCCTCGGACTGGCATCGGCGGACGGAAGAGTTTTCCGGCGGTTGGCAAATGCGGCTTGCGCTCGCCAAACTGCTGCTGGAAAAGCCCAATCTGCTACTGCTCGACGAACCCACCAACCATCTGGACCTCGAAGCCCGCAACTGGCTGGAAGAATATCTGCACGATTATCCCCACGCCTGCGTGCTGATTTCGCATGACCGTTTCTTTCTTGATGTGACGGTGAAGAAGATGGTTGAGATCTGGAACCAGAAGGTCCACTTCTACACCGGTAACTATGAAAAATACCTGAAGGAAAAGGGTGAACGGCGGGCACAGATCGAAGCGGCCTACCAGAACCAGAAAGACCGCGTTGAGCAGCTGGAAGTTTTTATCAATCGCTTTCGCTACACGGCCACCAAGGCCAAGCAGGTGCAGAGCCGCATCAAGGAACTTGAACGGATGGAGCGCATTGAAATTCCCAAGGAAGAGAAGGCCATCCACTTCAAATTTCCCCAGCCCAAACCGAGCGGAAGGCATGTGGTGGAATTCCATCGCGTGGCCAAGAGCTACGGCCCGAAGAATGTGTTCCGCGAAGTGAACTTCATTATCGAACGCGGCGATCGCGTGGCGCTGGTGGGCGTGAACGGGGCTGGAAAGTCCACCCTGATCAAACTGCTCGCAGGCGAAGAGCCCGTCACTTCGGGGGAGATCAAGCTGGGCCACAATGTTGAAGCGGATTACTTTGCCCAGGACCAGTACAAGGCGCTTGATCCTGAAGCGCGCCTGCTGGATGACCTGTCACGCGCCGCACCTTCCACCCAAAGCACGCAGACGGAATTGCGCGGTTTGCTGGGTTGCTTTCTGTTCACCGAAGACGATGTGTTCAAACGAATCCGCGTGCTTTCCGGCGGCGAACGCAATCGCTATGCGCTGGCGAAGATGCTGCTGCACCCTTCGAATTTTCTACTGCTCGATGAGCCCACGAACCACCTCGATCTTCGCGCCAAGGATGTGCTGCTGGAGTCGCTGGAAAAATATACGGGCACGGTGGTGTTCGTATCGCACGACCGCTACTTCATCGATAAGCTGGCCACACGCGTGTTTGAAATTGGCAACGGCGAAGTAAACGTCTTCCCCGGCAACTATGAGGACTACCTGTGGCGCAAGAGCGGGAAGGAGATTGATCTCACCCTGCCCGGCATTCCGGACCTGGTGGGAGAGCGCGTCGCGGCTCGCCACAAGCACGACGCCGAACCTGTGGCGCCACCGCCTGAACCCGTTCTCGTTCCCAAAGCGAAGAAGGTCAATCCGATGCGCCTTCAGCAGATGAAGGACCGCTGCCGAGAAATCGAGGAACAGGTGGCTCGCCTGGAAACTGAGATTGAAGGCTACGGGCAGGAATCCGCCCACTTCAAAAACGCGGAAGAGAGCGTGCGCCTTGCCAACCTGATTGAGAAGGGACGCGAGGAGATCACCCGCCTGATGCGGGAGTGGGAAGAGACCGCCAAGGTGGTGGAGGAGCAGGAAGAGTCTGGAGTGGAATAGGACTTTGCCTGCATGCACGGAAGAGCAAAACAAAAGGCAAAGCACTCAGTGCTTTAGTTCTTGCCCGCATTCCCCGCAATGCAAGGGAAGGTGGACTTCCTCCTTGGTTGCGTGCAGTTGCTTCCTGCAATTTGGACACTCCGTTACTAAATGCCCTCCGCAGACATTACAAAACTTCGGCGCGTCAGTGATTTGAAAGTACTGGCTAACGCACTTCACGTCGCTGCAGATTCCAATTGGAGATTTCGTCATAGTAGCTACCCATTTCTATTTTCGCAGGTTGTCCAAAAATGCTTGGAGGCCCAAACGGCGGGCTCCAGCCGGAGCCGGCAGGGTCAAAGGGCGGGAATGCCACTGTTGCAGCCGTTAAGAATTGACCATAGCACATTGTGGAAGCTGGCGATAGTCAAGGCGGGGGATTGCGTTTCTTTTAGCCTGGAGCGATGCCCGAACAAAGCGTTGATGGTTGTTGGCGGCGAAATCAATCACGTGCCCAATCACCTGTCGGCGTGAACATCCACCCGCAAGCATGGGCGCGTTGCCCTTTCGGCACTGACGAGGCTGAGTACCTCTTCCGCCAAGTTCACAACGCGCCGCAATTCCGCAGTGAACACCAACAAATCCATGGAGAGACCACCCGGTTCAATAACTTTCGACCTAGGGCCGGGCGGGGGCTGAGTTATGTCCGGCGGAGGAAACCGTGTTCTTCACCAGCGCCTCAGGCACGATCACCGGGGTGCAGGTGTCTCCGGCCAGAGTCGTGTTGGCGACGTTGGCGTAGGTGTTCGCCGTGGGGAAGGTATTGCCGGTGCCGCTGCCCAGCAGGATTCCCGCGCACGCATCGTTCACCACATTCTTGCTGACCGTGTTGTTGCTCCCAATTGAAGCGGCAACGCAGCTGCTATCGAGGTGAATTCCCGATTGGCTGGCGCTGAAGACGGTATTTGAGGTGACAGTGTTGCCGTTGCTGCACAGGTCGATTCCATCGCCAACCTGCGTATTCACCACCTGATTGTTGGTGAGCGTATTGTCGTTATCGGTCTGGTTTCCGTCCGTCGCGATGACAATCCCGCCCTGGGTGAAGGCCACGGAATTTCCCGTAATCGACAAGTTCCCGGAATCGTAGACGAGAATGCCGGAGCCTGTTCCCGCAGAAGGATCACCGTTAAAAACATCGTCCCCCACGGTGTTGTTTTCCACCGTTCCCGTGGCGCCATACCCAATCTGAATGCTGTTTTGGGCGATGTCCACAGGTCCCGCGCCAATCACTGAATTGTTATTCAAGGTAACCGTTGTGCCGGTCTCGTTGGCGGTAATCCCATTCTTCTGGAAGCCATAAACAGTGCTGTTCTTGATGGTGACCGTTGCGGGTGTGGCGGTGCCGGCGCTTTCAACAAAAATACCCAGGCCCGCGGAGTCGCCGCAGCTAAAGTTGGCGGTGTTCTGCGCCTGGTTTCGCGCTACCACGTAGTTCAGCGTTCCCGAGGCGCTCTTGAAGAAGATCCCCACCAGCCGGGCCGCGTTACAACCGGAATTCAAGTTGTTGCCGGTTCCATCCACGGCGAGATAGCTGATCGTTACGGCCGTGGCGGGACTTTCAACCTCAATTTGTGTCGCCAGGGAACCGCCACTGAGGGTCGTAGCGTTTGCCGCGAATCCTGCACCCGGCACCACCAGGGTCGGATTTTGCGCGCTGCCTGAGGTTACCCCCTTCAAGGTCAGGTTCTTGGCGATGACCACCTGTTCGGGATAATTTCCCGGACAGACTTCAATGGTTGATCCGGCCGTGACGGCGGTAACTGCCGCCTGAATCGTGGTGTAATGGGCTCCGCCCGTGACGCAAGTACCCACGGATACTGTGGATGCCCGCAAGGGCTGCACATTGAGTGCCGCCAGAATGACGATTGCCATCGCTGCCAGGGTAACTCTTTGCCCGTGTCCGAACGCCTTAGTCATGGGGCCTCCTTCTAAATGCCTGATTTGTGGGTAATAGACGCCTGCAACGCCTAGTGTGACATTACGTCCGCCCAGTCGCAATGTCAATAACCGGAAGTACTAGGCCCCCCGCCGACGAGGCCGGCGACAGGCTTGAGGTCTACGTCACGCATATCCTCAACCGCACGGAGTTCCACCAACTCTGCGACCAGAAGAAGACCTACAAGGCCTTCATTGCCAGCCTCAGGCAGGTTGGACGGTTTATGATGGCAGGCCCAATTTCAATTGATCATAGCCGGTCACTCTCGAAAGGCCTCGGATGTAAATGGTCTGCGGTCAAATTAGAGCTGAGCGAAGCCGCCGCTTATGTGGCACCGGAGAAGGAGGTGGGAAGTCAGCGCGCCAGAAGCCCTTCAGCTCAGGCTGGACCAATGCTCCTGAATATAATCCGCGGCGCGCAGGGTCACCGCGTGGATGGTAAAGGTGGGATTGACGGCACCGCTGGTGGGGAAGATTCCCGGCCCCGCAACAAACAAGTTGCTGACATCGTGCGTTTGGCCGTAGCTGTTGACTACGGAGGTGGGCGCATTGCTCCCCATCACTGTGCCGCCAAGGTCGTGCATGCTGACGGGGCCGTTTGACCACGCTTCATAGGCGCCCGCGGCTTTCATGATGGTTTCACCCTGCCGCATACCCGTTTCAAAGCACATCAAATCATCAGCAGAGAATTCATGCGTGATGTGCGCAAGGGGAAATCCAAAGGAGTCCTTCCGGCTGCTGAGCACCAACCGATTTTGCGCCTTGGGCTGGTTTTCGCCGACGAAGGTCATGGTGGCAAGATGCTGGCTGGCCGTCGCCAGGAACTTGTGCAAGGCGTCGCCAAACAGGTCAGGCCGGGCGTTGCCGATTCCCAGCAGGTCGTTGGGCTTTAGAGCGTTGGCGATGAGCCACTGCGAGCTTCCCAGATAACCTTTGCGCGAATCCTTGGCATAATTCTCCTGGCAAACAAGTTGCCCGCCCGTAACTCCCCGGTAGTTTTCTGTGGGTTCGGTAAACAGGCCGAAGGCATTGCCTGCGATGTGCGTCATCATATACTTGCCCACCGCTCCGCTTGAGTTCGCCAAACCCGACGTCTGGCGCGACGTGGCGGAATTCAGCAGGATGCGCGGGTTTTGCAACGCCGATGAAGCCAAAATAATCAGGCTTGCTTCCTGCACCTGACGCTTGCCCTGGGCGTCGAAGTATTCCACCGCCGTGGCGCGATCCCCCTTCTCATTCGTCAAAACGCGGGTCACGTAGGCGTGGTGCGCCACCTCCGCATGGGCATCACGCGCCTGGGTCAAATAGACCGCCAGTGGATTGGCAAGGGCCAAGAGCGGGCATCCCGCGTCGCACCAACCCTCGTAGGCGCAGGGCGGCCGCCCATTGTATGGCACGGAATTGATGGCCATGGGCAGCGGAGCGGTGCGCAGTCCCAGCTTCTTAAAACCCCTCGCGATCAAGTGGGCTTGGGCAAAAGTGTCGAGCGGCGGCATCGGATAGGGTTCACCCGGCGGACGCCAGACCTCCTGCCCGGCATCGCCCGATACCCCCACTTCTTTCTGAATGCGGTCGTAGAAAGGACGCAGAGTCTCGTAGGAGATCGGCCAATCAAGCCCCTCGCCGAACTTGCTCTGCATCTGGAAATCTTCCGGATGCAGGCGGAACCAGCAGGCATAGTGGTGCAGGGCCGAACCACCTGTGCCCCAACCGTGACCGAAAACAACATTGATCGGATGCTTGCCCACGGATTCAATCCGCGGACCTGACCACTTCAGCCGCCGCGCCCACAACTGGGAGCTGTAGAGATCCCCCATCGTCCGCTCTGGCCCAGCCTCAAGAACCAGTACTCTCTTGCCGGCCAGTGCCAGCTTCGCCGCCAGCAGGCTTCCCGAAGCCCCTGATCCAACAATGACGGCGTCGACTTTTTCATGACTCATGGATAATTACCAGGGTGTGGGCGGGGGGAGGTGGGGCATGTATGGGATCTGGAGTCTCTTAAAGCCTTCCTCCGTCCCGTAGTAGACATCCACAGCATCGTTGCGCACCACAAAATAGAAGAGTGGCGCGGGGGGACCATTCCAGCCTTCAGGATTCTTCTGGGAAATTTCTTTCACCAGCGCCACGCGTTGCTCACCCGTAGCGCTTGCAAAGGGTGATCCATGGCGCGCCTGGCTCAAGGCAATGAGTGATCCCAGTCCTGCACGGTAAAAATCCAACTGAGGCGCGGGGTACTCCATGTATTTCAGGAACAGTAGTGAATCTTGGCGGCCCAATTGATCGTCCACATAGTGAGCAATTCCGGCTTCGCCTGCGCCGGGCAGCAACACGTTTCCAAGAGCTTCCAATGAAGCGCCTTCCAGGGCAGTAAGTTTGTTGAAGGGAACGGCCTTGGCGTGAGCTTCGGCGGGGGTAATTTCGCCCCAGGTTGTGCTTACGGTCAGAGTCATCAGTCCCGCGCCCATCTGGCCGAGAAGCTGACGGCGTGTGATGCCCGAGTTGCCCAAGTCCTCTGCCGAACTCATAGGCGACACTCTGTCTGAAATCGGGCCTGAGTCTAGCAAGCTCGATATTGAATGTCAAACCAGGTCTTTGCCGTCCTTGGATTGCAAGTGATCTCCGCCCCTCGTCTCATTTCCCCGCATTGACGGCAAACCCTCGCGGTACTATGCTGGCGAAGACCATCTCGATCGTGCCGGTTCAACACTGGCGATAGTCCCTGCGCGGAGGATCAGAACTCATGAAGTTCGTGGTATCGGCGTTCTTATTGCTGTCAATGATGTGCCCGCTGGCGGGATGGAGCCGCGAAGGCGGCGGTTTGCAAGCAGGAGCCCCGGATGGGACCGCAAAGGGGAATACCCAGCAGGATAACGCTGAGCCGAAGGTAGCAAAGAAAATTCTGACGGATCTCGACGTCATCAACATGGTCAATGCCGGCCTCGCGGACACCACCATCGTTCTGGACATACAAACAAGTTCATCCGTTTTTGACACCTCGCCCCAGGCGCTGGTCTTCCTGCAAAGAGAAGGCGTTTCACAAACCGTCATCGACGCCATGCTGACAGCGGCAAGCGGAAAGCCAGCCCCGCCCGCGCCGGCCCCCGTGCCTACCGCAGTCACGCCCGCCACCGTGGAGCCCGCAAAAAGCGCACCTGTGGTTGATGCCAAAGTCAAAGCCCCCAAACCGGACATGCACAAAATTCGCAAAGTGGTTCTGGAAATGGATTGGGCTGATGATGAAACGGCGCGCCCGCGGGCCGTCCTGGCGCTTGAAAAGCACACGTGTGTAACAGTCGTGGATACCCTGGCCACTGCGGATGCCAAGTTGGTTTGGACGAATCAGGGCGTAATGGGCGCCGACCTGCAATTGTTCGGGAAGGATGACACAGCGCTTTGGGAGAAGAGAGGTTTTATGGTGCCCCTCAAGGCGCTCAATCAAGAGTTGGGGTGCCAGTAGGGCTGCAACAATCGAAAGGCCATGGGCAAAAGAAATTAAACTGATTGCCCGGGCCCTTGGACTCCAGACTCCGAACTCCATACTCCGGACTCCGAACTCCAGACTCCGAACTCCGGAATCCAGACTTTTCCATTGAAGCAAATGTACTCCATGGCTTGAATTAGGGATCATGTGTTAGGGATTGGGGATATTCGAATAGGGACGTTGATATTTTCGTAGGGGTAGGGCTTGCCCTACCCGCCCTGCCCGCTATGCTGCGGGCCTGCGCGGGGCAAAGGCTTCCTGTTGGCGTCATCAATCGTGGCCACGGCGATGCATCAGGGTGCCATCTCTGTTGCGATGCCATTGGCTGCGCTGAACAACACACCGCCAGGAGTGGCGGTGCCCCGCCGCCTGAAACCACCCCCGCCGCTCGAGCGCCGGCCCCTCCTGAAGCGAAGATGTCGATTTGCCAACCTGTAATTTATAAGTTACAATGAAAATAGTGATCGAGATTCGCCACTACGTCAGCCGTGCGGGAAAGGATGTCTTTGACGAATGGCTGTCGGAATTGGCGGACGCGCGAGCGCAAGCGAAAATTGCGACCCGGATCGATCGCCTGGCCGCCGGCAACTTTGGCGACTGCAAACCCCTGCAAAAGGGTCTGAGTGAGCCGCGAATTGATTGGGGACCGGGCTACCGGGTCTATTACGCGATGGTGGGGAAGGTTTGCGTTCTGCTTCTCTGCGGCGGCGACAAGCGAAAGTAGTCCGCCGACATCAACCGGGCGGTCGAGTAACTCACCGACTATAAAGAAAGGGGCGAAACCTTATGAAACGTAAAGCCAGCGTCTCCCATGATAACGCCATCGTTCGGCGGCTCCGCAAGGACCCGGATTTTGCCGCCGAGTATCTGAAAGCGGCGCTCGAAGATGATGACGAACCCCGCGTTCTGCTGCTCGCCCTGCGCCACCTCGCCCAGGCTCAGGGAATTGCCAGGGTTGCCAAGGCGGCCGGCATCGAGCGCGAGAGTCTTTACCGGGCTTTGTCCGTCCGCGGCAATCCTCGTCTCTCCACCTTATTTGCCGTCACCAAGGCCATCGGCCTCAAACTCACCGTCGAAGCTGCAACCTAATCCGCGATTGGCGATACGGAACCTTGGCGGTGACCATTCACGGGCGGGACGCCAGTGCCCTTTCCGACATTTTTCATACCTTCGCTCGCCTGTGCTTGAGTTACCCCGCCCCCTTGGAATTTGGCCTCACAGGACGAGGTATTTCTGCCACGCCAGCCGCATGCAAACGCCACCGTCTGCTGCGCAGGCGGCAACGCACCAGGCCACCCCAGCCCCCTGAATCTGCGCAATCTGTGCCATCTGCGGAAAGCCCGCAAAAGATTTGCTCCGCGCCTCTGGGCCTCAGCGGTGGGAAGCTCAACTGAGTATTCCATCCTGGAAGTTCGCCAGATGCCCAGGCATTGGATAGCTGTTCCCTTATGTAAAAAATACATACCTCCATTATGAAATTAGCCGCGATTGAGGTTTGCTGGCATTGGAATTGCTCCCGAATAGCATGGGGCCGTCACTGAGGGTGGAAGTTATTGTCCGCAAACGCGTTCCGTGCGCCGGAAATGCGCTCTGTGGGTATTAGCACGCAGTGATCAGGCCATTCGGAGGGTAAAAAAGTGGATTTGCAGACTCCCAAGCAGGCTGGTGCCGTCGCCGTAAAGCCCAAACTGAAGCCGAATCCGAAGGCGCCCCGGCAGATTTTGCCGGTGATGACGCCGGAAGCACGCGTCCAAGGCGCGGAAGAGGTGGCCCTGGGCTTCAACGCGGACCAGGTCCGCATTGAGGCGCTTCGCTGCCTGCAATGCAAAGATCCCGTCTGCGTGCAGGCCTGTCCGCTGCACATTGATATCAAAAGCTTCATCAGCCTGATGGCGCAGGGAGAATTTGAAGCCGCCTACCAGAAGATCAGCGAGGAGAGTCCCTTCCCCGGAATCTGCGGCCGCGTCTGCCAGCACGAACTGTTCTGCGAAAAATCCTGCCTGCTGGGAAAGAAATTGGAACCGGTGGCGATCGGTTCGCTTGAACGTTTTGCCGCAGACAAGAATCGCGAATTGAAATTGGCGGCGGCAGCGCCCGCAGCAGCAACAGCCGCAGTGGATTCCCCGCCCCAACCCCAGGGTGCGCGTGTGGCGCTGATTGGCAGCGGCCCGGCGTCATTGATTGCCGCTTACGACCTGGTTCGCCATGGCTACCGGGTGACCGTGTTTGAGGCCCTGCACCAGTTGGGCGGCGTGCTGGCTTATGGCATTCCGAATTTCCGCCTGCCGCGCGAGATCATTCACGATGAAATTAACCGCCTCGCCGCGATGGGAGTGGAGTTCCGCAAATCCGTGATCGTGGGCAAGACCTTTACCGTGGAAGAACTGCTGGCGGAAGGCTTTGAAGCCGTCTTTCTGGGTACGGGAGCGGGCCTGCCGCATTTGATGGGAATTCCCGGTGAAAATCTGGTGGGAGTCTACACCGCCAATGAATTCCTGACCCGTTTGAATTTGATGGAAGCCTTCAAATTTCCCGCGACGGACACGCCCGTCCACATCGGCAAGCACACCGTGGTGGTGGGCGGCGGCAACTCCGCCATGGACGCCGCGCGCTGGGCCCGCCGCATGGGCAGCGAGACCACCGTCCTGTTCCGCCGCGGACGAGCCGAACTGCGCGCGCGCCTGGAAGAGATTGAGCACGCGGAAGAGGAAGGCGTGCACTTTGAATTTCTTGCCGCGCCGGTGAGCCTGATTGGCGATGAAAAAGGCACCGTGCGCGAGATGGAGTGCATCCGCATGAAGCTGGGCGAGACGGATGAATCCGGGCGGCCTTCGCCGGTGCCGATGGAGGGCTCGGAATATCGCGTTCCGGTGGATACCGTGGTGATGGCGATTGGGCAGAGCGCCAACCCCACCGTGCAACGCTCCACGCCTCAGCTTGCCACCAATCGCGGCAAGATTACTGTGGATGCCGATGGGCAGACCAGCATGGCGCATGTGTTTGCGGGCGGCGACGTGGTGCGCGGCGGCTCCACCGTGATTCTGGCCATGCGCGATGGACGCGCGGCCGCGGCGGCAATCCACAAAGCCTTGCAACAACAGGAACCCGGAACCACGGTGGTGGCGATTTCCGAACGCCCCAGCGCGGTGGAAAATCTGATCCTCGCAAAACGCTTGATTACCCCGGAACTTGCCTGGTTTGAAGTGCAAGCCACGGGAATTTCGCGGCACTGGCACGCGGGACAATTCGTGATTCTGCGCCCCAAGTCCGATAGTGAGCGCATTCCGCTGACCCTGGTTGATGGCGACCCCGAACGCGGCACGATCACCCTGGTGGTACAGGGAATCGGCAAGACCAGCCGCGTGCTGGTGGCGATGGAGCCGGGCGAGGTTCTGGCCGACCTGCTGGGGCCGCTGGGACTGGCCGCAACCATTGAAAACGTTGGGCACGTGGTCTGCATCGCCGGTGGTGTGGGCGTGGCCGAATTGCTTCCCGTGGCACGCGCCTTCCGCAAGGCCGGGAATCGCGTCACGGCGCTGTGCGGGGCACGCTCAACCGCGCAGATTATTCTCGACGCGGAACTTCGCACCGCCTGCGATGAAGTGGAGTGGGCCACGGACGATGGCTCGGTGGGAATGAAAGGCACCGTGGTGGACCTGATGAAGGCGTGGAAAGCAAAGCAAACTTCGCCCGTGGGTGGCGCGCACGTGATTGGGCCCATTCCCATGATGCGCTACGCTTCCGCCCTCACCCGCGAGTGGGGCGTGCCCACCATGGCCAGCCTCAATCCCATCATGGTGGACGGCACCGGCATGTGCGGCGGCTGCCGCGTCACCGTGGGCGATAAAGTCAAATTCGCCTGCGTCGACGGGCCGGAATTCGATGCGCATAAAGTGGATTTCGATGAACTCACCCGCCGCACCCGCGCCTACCTTGACCAGGAACGCCAGCAGCGCGAAGCCCACGCCTGCCAAATCGGGCTGGGGCAGTAAGGGACGAGGTGCCAGGTGTCAGGTTTTAGGTGCTGGGTGTTAGGTGCCAGGTTTTGGGTGCGGGTTTTTAGGTGCCGATTTTTGGGGATCGTGAAGTATCGCGGAGAGGGATGTTGATTGGCCTCCAGGGCGGGAGTCGGAGGCGGGAAATTTGACGATTTGACTTGTCTTTTTGACTAACGAACCTCGTGCCCTCCATTTAGCTGGACAAATTATCCAGATCGCCAAGCCTTCTCATCGCGTTATGCAGCATCGTATAGCGGATTGAAACCAAAATTCCCCAACCTCCATTTTTTGGGAATCGCCCACCGTACCCAATTTTTTCAATTTCGTCGAAATTCCCCCCGTTTTATTTCGCTCACCGGAACTTCCACCGTTCGTCTAACGTATCAAATCATGAGCAGTTATCAGCGGGAGGAAAGTATGAAGAACTATCGACCTTTGGGAATACTGGTTGCGGCGCTATCGCTCTTGGCCTTGGCAATGCCCGCCCTGGCGGAGTCGCGAATTGAGAAGAATCTTGATCTTCAGCCCGGTGGCCGATTCACTCTTGATTCGGATGCGGGAGGCGTTACGGTGACGGGCGCATCGCGTTCCGGCGCGCACATCGTGATCACCTCAGACAAGTCGGATTTAAACAGCGAGCTTGAGTTCACTTTCACCCAAGGCACGGGATGGGCCAACGTGGCGGCCCGGCGCAAGCATCATTCCTCCTGGTCAAACAACATTTCCGCTCACTTTGAAATTGAATTACCCGCGGATACGCGCACGGAAATTCACACGGGCGGCGGTTCTATTTCTGTTTCCGGACTGCGCGGTGACTCTGAGGTCAAGACGTCGGGCGGGCCCATCGAAGTTGTCGGATTGAACGGCCACCTGGAGGCGTACACATCGGGTGGGCCAATCCACCTTCGTGAAGTGACGGGCGATGCAAACATCGGAACCTCCGGCGGGCCAATTGATGTGGAGGCGCTTGATGGATCGCTCAAAGCGCACACCAGCGGCGGGGGAATTCGCATCAATCGGGTATCCGGCTACGTGGAGGCCAAAACTTCGGGCGGCCCCATCCATGTTATCTACAGCCCCGGCAACCGCCATGGCGGCGAACTCGAAACCTCCGGCGGCTCCATCGATGTTTCCATTGATCGCTCGGCCAATCTGAATCTCGACGCCGAAACTTCCGGGGGTTCGGTTTCAAGCGACCTGCCCGTGCGCGTGGTGGGCACCATGAGCCACTCGCACATGCATGGATCGATTGGCTCAGGCGGAGAGGAATTGATTCTGCATACCAGCGGCGGGTCAATCCACATCAAAGCACTTTAACCCACATTTCCATTTTGAACTCCACCTGTGAATCTTCGGATGTTGGCCGTCATCAATATTGATGAGGGCTTGAACGTGATGAAGACACGCCGGAGGTCAACACCCAATGGGTGAGAGACAAAACGGGCCATTTCAACTCTCCTTTAACAGTTCTCTGAAGGTGGATTTCCAAGGATCGCGGGTCACCTCCGACGGCGGCCTGATTCTGGTTCGTGAGTTGGACGAACGTCTGGGCTTCGGTGATCTCGTCGCCCAGCACTTGACCGACTCACGACGCGGGAAGAACACGCAGCTTCCGCTGGCGGACCTGTTGCGCCAGTCCGTCTACAGCCGCATCGCGGGCTATGAGGATGTCAACGATGCCGAGCGAGTCTCGCAGGATCCCACGTTCCGGTTGATCGGTTCCGAGAAAACTTGGGATCGTGGAGCGGCGCTGACCTCCCGCTTGCAGACTTTTGAGACCGAGATGCTGGCCGAGGAGGACAACTTCCGTAGCTTGGCCGCATCAATCGCGAACTCATCGCCAAGGCCGAGGACATCGATACGCCACAGCGGATAGTGCTGGACATGGACAGCACCGAGATTCCGGTGTACGGCCAGCAGGAGAACAGCGCGTACTACGGCCACTTCGAGTCCACCTGCTATCACCCGCTGCTGCTGTTCAATCGGCAAGGCGACTGCCTGGCGGCGAAACTGCGGCCCGGCAATGTGCACAGTGCTGACGACTGGGAAGAACTGCTGCTGCCGGAGATCGAGCGGCAACGCAAGCTGGGCAAAGAGGTGGTCTTTCGGGCCGATGCCGCCTTCGCCAAACCGGAGATCTACGAGGCGCTGGAGGAACGGGGTGTGAAGTACGCCATCCGCATCCCGGCCAACGACAGCCTGGAGCGGGACATCGCGGGGTTGTTGACTCGTCCAGTGGGACGCCCAAGCCACAAGCCGGTGATTTGGTACAAGAGCTTTCTCTATCAGGCAATGAGTTGGAAGACGCCGCGGCGGGTGGTGGCGAAGGTGGAGTTCCACTTCGGGGAACTGTTCCCGCGCGTAGGGTTCATTGTGACCAACCTGGAGGCTGACAGTCGGGCCGTGGTGCGGTTCTATAATAAACGGGGAACGGCGGAGCAATGGATCAAGGAAGGCAAGCAAGCGGTGAAGATGACGCGGCTGAGCTGCCATCGGTTCCGGTCCAACGAGGTGCGGCTGTGGTTGAGTCTAATCGCTTACAATCTGGGTAATCTGTGGCGACGGTTGGTGCTGCCCAAGAGGATCGAAGGTTGGTCGTTGACCAGCTTGCAGCAGCGGTTAGTGAAGACGGGTGGCCGATTGATCAAGCACGCTCGCTACTATTGGCTGGTCTTGGCGGAGAGTCATCTGACGCGGCGACTGTTCGCCAGCATGCTGGGGCGGATAGCTGGGCTGTCCCTTCCGGCGGGATAGCCGAGGCGGTGGGGAATCGGGAAATCGATCCAGCGCTACCAGGAGGGGAGAAGTGTCTGAAGTATCCACAGCCACGAGCGGCAGATTCGGGCTCTGGAGGATTTATTTGCCAAAGTGTGCAATTTGAAACAGACACGATTCCGCGGGAATGTTTCAATCCTTGCTCGCGACCACAAAATGAAGAGTTTTTGTGTGTAGCGACAAGTACTGGGTTGCCAAAATGGAAATTCCGGTTACTATGTCTGCGTGATCGCCCTGGCGGAAGCGGGTCAAGTGCTCACCGTCGTGGAGGGCCGGGCTGATGGCATGATCATCGACGAGCCCAGAGGAGCGGGCGGCTTCGGCTATGACCCCTACTTTTTCTACCCGCCCCTGGGCAGGACCTTTGCGGAAATCCATCCCGAAGAAAAATTCGCCGTCTCCCACCGCGGCGCGGCGTTTCGCAAGCTGCTGGATTTCCTTTGCACCCGCTGAAATCAAACGTTCGACAAGCAGTCCTTGCCGTCGCACGCAATGAACTCTGATGCCCGCCGGTAAGTGCATGAGCGCTGGGTAAAATCCCAGGCGGAGAGGGAAGGATCAACCATGGTAAGTCGACGTGAGTTTCTGGCTGCAGCCGTGGCCGCTCCCAACGCGACGAAGCTGGCGGAATCGACGGCCCTGGCGCGCCCCGCGCCGCTCGCGACCGATAACAGCGATTCCCCTGCCACCTTCTTCCAGCCCACCGCGTTGCCCCCTGGAACCGTATATGTGGGCGGGGAAATTGGCCGTCGCATCAACATCACCGTCAACAACAACCTCCTGGCGCTTGATGTGGAAAAGGATTTCCTAAAACCCCTCCGCGAACGCAATCGGACGGACGGCTATGTGGGATTGGGGCAGCTCATTGACGCTGCTGTCCGCTTCAGCATTTGCACGCGGGATGCGCGAGTTCTCGCCTTCAAGCAGCGGCTTGTTGCCGAGGTTCTGAAGACCCAGGAGGGAGATGGGTACATCGGATATTTTCAGCCAGGCAGGCGGGTTTGGGCGCTTTGGGATTTTCAGGAAATCTTCAACATCTTCTACGGCCTCGCCATGGACCATCACTTTTATGGAGAGACCACTTCACTGGAGGGGGCCACGAAGCTCGCCGACTACCTGATCGCCCGCTGGAAGGCGGTTCCGGAAAAGGTCTTTGGAAAGAATGAAATCTCAATGCAACTGCCCCTGGGGGGATTTGACCATGCCCTTCTGACTCTTCACGAGGAGACCCATGACGCAAAATACCTCGCCTTTCTGCGCGAAGTCCGCCAAGTCGCGGGGTGGGACAATCGCATCATCCTCGGCCGTTGGGGCAAGCTCGAAGGCCACTCTTTCACCTATCTGGCGCAAAGCACTGCCATGATGCGCTTGAATCGTCTGGAGCCTGACCAGGTGCTGCTGCAACCCGCCAGCGCCCTTTTGGATTTTTTGCGGAACCGCGACGGCATGGCAATCACCGGCGCCTGTGGCGACATGGAATGCTGGCACGACTCGCAGGAAGGCACCATGAACCTGGGAGAGACCTGCGCCACTGTTTGTGCCACTTATTGGCTCGACGAATTGATGCGAGGCGAAGGCAAGGCACTCTACGGGGACATGATGGAGCGCGTGATTTTCAATACGCTTTTCGGGGCCCAGTCCCCCGATGGCCGGAACCTGCGCTACTTCACCGCCCTGGATGGCCGCCGGCAATACTATGACAAAGACACCTACTGTTGCCCCAATAATTTCCGCCGAGGCATCGCCACACTTCCTGACCAAATTTATTACCGGATTGGGAATGGATTGGCAATAAACCTCTACACGGAATCGAGCGCCGAAGTGAAGCTGGGGAGCGGAATCACCGTCAACCTGCGGCAGGAAACGGACTACCCGAAGGGGGGCCAGGTGGTCATCCACGTCGAGCCATCGCGCGCCGCGCACTTCCCCCTGTCACTTCGCATCCCGGCGTGGTGCAGGAGTCCGCGCGTCAGTGTCAATGGGCAGGCGAGCGAGGCCGCAGCAACGCCCGGCCGGTTCCTTGTGCTCCAACATGAGTGGAATCCCGGAGACCAGGTGCAATTGGATTTGCCGATGGCACCGCGCTGGGTCAAAGGAAGGCAATCACAATCGGGCCGCGTCGCGTTGATGCAGGGGCCTCAAGTGTTCTGCCTTAACCGCTCTCGTCACCCGGAGTTGAAGGAGACTGACCTGCGCCTGCTGGTGATCGATCCACAAACGCTTCAAGGTCCGTTCACAGATTATTCCGTCAGGCCCAATGGATTGGCATTTCGAGTCAAAGCCCGAATGCCAGAGGATTGGTACCGTCTGGAACATTTCACGTACACACTAACGCTCACGGAATTTCCCGACCCGGGCGGAGAGGCGACGTATTTAAAAGTTGTGAATCCGGGGGATGACCGGTTTGTGCATGACGAACTGCTGGCGGGCCCTCAATTGTCGTGATTGCTCTTCGGATTCCTGCGTTATCCCTTGCGATGTGCGGCGATCATCGCCTGGCCCAAACTGATTCCTCCGTCACCACAGGGGACTTCGGAGTGGGTGAAGACATGAAAACCAGCTGCTTCAAGGTGCTTGCAAGTCTGCTCCAGTAAAAAGGTATTTTGAATCAAGAGACAAAGAGGCAAAGAGCCAAAGAGATAAAGAGCAAGTCAAAAGGCAAAGTGCAAAAGTCAAAAGGCAAAAGTTAAGAACGCCGCTGACTCATGAATGATCGCTGAGAACTGACGACGCAACGCTGACGACTGAGCACTGAAAACTAACGACCACACGCTGACAACTTATCGCTGAAAACTGACGACCCAGCTCTGACAACTGATTGCTGAAAACTGACGACCCAACGCGGACAACTAATCGCTGAAACTTTACTGAACACTACTGAGAGATAAGCGCCACGACGAGTGATGCTTTCTCCTCCTGTAAGCGCTACAGAGTTTTTGCTGATTTAAGCACGCGAGTGTTGTTGCTCTTCATCATCAACCGGGGCCGTGACCCAGCATGGCCCCGCCCAATCTTTCCCGCCAACTCCCCATCGGGTGGTAGCCGGTTTCCTCAAAACGTGGTAAACAATTCTCTGGCATGAAAGTGTGCCCGCGTAATTTGTGGCAGGTTTGCGTGCGGCAGGCGCCGGGGGAACGGAGTGTAATGAAGCATACACGAAACAGAGTCGGAAGCCTTTCGTTGATCGGCATGGCGGCGTTGGCATTCGTCCTATGTAATCAGCCGGCAGCGAGGGCACAGGACCAGAAACTTGACGTTGCCGAAATCGCCAGGGAAACTCAAAGGATCTCAACCGAGGGCGGGGAGTTGAACGTCGTCTGGTGGCTGCCGGATGAGTTTTGGGCGACCAGCGTGGCGGCGAATACCAGCGTAAAACCGGCGCAGGCGCAATTATTCATTAAGTTTGTGCATCCGTACCTGCTCATCGGCGTGGTGAGCGGAAAGATCCTCACACTCGGTCCGCCCACCTATCGAACGGATGCGGAGATTCGGGGCCTGATTAAACTGAAGGATAGCGACGGTGTAACATACCCGCCACTTCCAACGGATAAAGTGGCTGCCAGCGTACCGGCGCTTGAAGCGTTAATGAAGCCCGGATTGGCAAAGATGTTGGGGCCACTGGGCGAAAACATGAACTTTTACGTTTTCCCCGGCAGCAGAAAAAATGGAGCCCGAGTCTGTGACGCCACAGCGAGGAGCATTTGTGAAGTGGACCTGGGCGATCGGGTGTTCCAGTGGAAATTGCCGCTTGAATCCGTCTTGCCGAAACAGAAGTGCCCGGTGTGCGGCGAGATCTTGAGCGGGGCTTACAAATATTGTCCCTATGACGGGACCAACCTGGCGGGAGGCAAATGACTCAGCAAAAGAGTTCGGCCGGACGAGTAGTACTGCTTTCAGTGGACGGCTTGCGGCCGGATATTTATCGCGCGCCGGGATCTGCGCATCGATTTCCCAACATCCTGGCGCTCGAAAAGGCCGGTGCGAGCGCGGAGGCGGTGGAGACCATCTATCCTTCCACCACCTACCCGGCGCATGCCACCATCGTGACCGGCGTGGCGCCGCGAACGCATGGCATTTACAGCCATCTGGCATCACTCGACCCCACGGAACAGGCCCGGCCGTGGTGCTGGTTCGCGCCCGTGCTGAAGTCTCCAGCCCTGTGGGACGTCGCACGCGCCAGCGGCCGCAGTACCGCCGCGCTCAGTTGGCCCGTGAGCGCCGACGCCAACATTGACCACAATATTCCGGAAATCTGGAACCCCGCCGTTGCCGATCCCCATAAGGATTTTGAAACGCCCGCTCGTTATGCCACGCCCGGACTCTTTGCCGAAGTGGCGCAGGTGCTATTGCCGATTCTGGGCAAGGCTGACCCTGACCAGTTGCGCGGCGAAGCGGCACTCTACCTATGGAATCACTATCAACCGGATCTCTTAATGGTGCATTTCGTTTGGTACGATTCGCAGGCCCATCATTATGGCCCCGCATCGCCAGAGGCTTTAACGGCACTGGAATCCGCCGACCAGGCAATTGGAAAAATTCGCGACGCCATCACCTCCGACCCCAATACCACGCTGGTGGTAATTTCCGATCACGGCTTCGTGCCAGTGGAGAAGGAAGCTGCGCCCCTGGTGGTCCTGGCTGAGCACGGACTTTTCGCGCGCGGCGCCGACGGCTCATTTGCCTTGCGGCGGCTGGGAGCCGTGAGCGCCGGTGGTTCAATGGCAATCTATTGGCTGGAGGAACCTACCGCCGATGACCGGCGGCGGTTGGCAACTGCCCTTGACCGCTTGCGTGAGACTGGCGCGGTGGCTGAGATTGTGGACCGGCAAAAACTGGAAACGCTGGAAGCCGACCCCGACGCCGAACTGATGATCGAAGCCGCTCCGGGCTTTGGCTTTTCAGACAGGCTGGAAGGGCCGGTGATCAGCGAAACTTCAAAGGATCGCGGCACGCATGGCTACTTCCCCACTCACCCGGGAATGGAGGCCATGTTCATCGCCGTGGGAAGAGAGATCGCCCCAGGAAAAAATCTGGGGCGGATTTCGCTGAAGCAGATCGCACCCACGCTGGCGAAGGTGATGGGCTTGCCGGATGATATCCTCGCGCCAGGGGGAAAGCCGATCGTGCTGGGTTAAGGCGATCGGCAGAGTGTTGAAGAGTTGAAGAAGTTGAAGAGTCGAAGAGTTGAAAGAGTTCAAGAGTCGAAGAGTTGAAAGAAGCCCCATGAACCTAGCCCGGACTTCTCACCAGCCTCGCCGGTGCTGGTGTGGATTCCCCGTCGTTGGCATTCGGAGCGAAGCTTTGGAGTGCGTGCAGCTTGCTGCCGCTTTTGCTTCCAGCCAGCTTGCTGGCTGGAAAGTGCCCAAGTGCGATGCGTGAAAGATTGAGGCGATAATTCCGACTTTCGCAAGCAAGCTTGCGAAGAGGAAAGCGGCAGCAAGCTGCATGTACTCAACGCAGTTTCTCACTTTCAGCCTTTACCCTTTACACTTTACCCTTGAGCCTTCACCTTCATCCTTTCCACTTTTTGCCCTTTAACCTTTACCCATTAGCCTTTAAAGTGTGGTTCTATGGCGGCGGAAGAAACATCTCTCGCTCAGGCAGTGGAGAGTTACCTTGCGGCTCGCCCTCGAGCGGCACGGTGGTTGGAATTTCTTGCGCAGCGGCGGTATCGGCTGGCGGCTTTTCCGGATCGTGCGCTGCCCGTGGTGGTCATTGCCCATCGCGGGCGATATCCTTCGCGAATAGAGCAGGTTGTGCGCGCCATTGAACAAGACTGGGCCGAAACTCCTTCGCAATGCCGCGATGCCTACGAAGAGATCCTGAATCAAGCGCCGGGCCTGGTTGTGGTGCAGTTGCGGCGCAAGAATGTTTGCGGATGCCTGGGCCATCGGCACGTCATTGTGAAAGAGATTGCCTTCTCCGAACCGCACGAAGCGTTTGGCGGCGCCACCGTGGGCGAGATGGACATCGCCTATGACCGCGTGGAAAGCTGGCTGGCACAGCCGATCATGGACACCGCGCTCGATACCCAGTTCATTGCCGGAAGCAGGCTGAAGGAGTTCCACGACCAGCAATTGCGCTTCCGCCTGCTCAGTATTCTGCTGCACGAAATCCACCACATGGTTGCCCCGCAGGCTCCGGAAGACGTGGTTCGAGGCCGCAGCCTGAGCTTCTACCGCGATGCCCTGGCGAACTATGTTGAAAACGCCCGAGCCACACTTTCGTTCACCATCGATCGCTCGTTTTCAAGGTTGGGGAAAGAATGAAAGAAGTCCGGAGTTCGGAGTCCGGAGTTCGGGGTCCGAAGTCGTCAAAGATTGCGTGTCACACGTTAGGCGTGAAGTGATTCGCTCCGCCTCGATCCCTGGCGGCATTGATGGTCATCTTTGAGGTGCCAGCGCTGCTCAGGATATTTCCCGCACCGAGGCGGCCCAGGCGCATGCGGCTTGCATATTGGCGCGGGCATTATCCAGACGAGCTTTTTCCGACAGCAATGCGAACTGAAGGTTTTCCATGATGCTCTTCAATGCCTTCAGGTTCTCACGGTATTTTAGAACTTGATACGCCGCATCCGGCGCTTCGACGGTGGACCTGGAGGCGGAGTCGAGGCATTTGCCAACGTGCTTCAGCCGCAGGTCGACTCGCGAAAGTCGGCGCATCGCGCCACGGGTCTCCACCACCTTGGCGCCGTCTTGCGAAACCAGATCAATAAACTCTTGGAATTCACGATTCGCGATGCGAATGACATCCAGAAACTCGCCGTCCATTGATCCTCCCATTGATCCTCATGAGTTAAATCGGCAGATGCGGGCAATTTCTTAAGTGGTTTGGCATGGGTTCGGGTTAACGAAGCCCAGCGCTACAACCGAAATTGTGACAGCTCTCGATGTTCAAGAAACCAGCGTGGAATTTCGTTTGGAAGGGCAAGTCCTGGCGTTGGAGTAACGCAATCGGAGGGGGATGCAGGGCGGGAATTGAATACCCGCCCTGCTGGTTCTGCGCGAACATGCTCTTTCCAGAAATCACGCTAAACCCTGAAAAAACAGGAGATTAACGGCCAGGCGCGACGGCATTGATAAAGTCCAACCCGTTGGGCGTGCCCACGCCGGTCACATCGTCCCACCCCGGCTTTGTTGACAGGGAGGAGTCCGTGCCGAACGAGATGACATACCACGCGCCGGTGACGCTTCCCTCAAACAGCGCGCTGACGAAGGGCGCATTGGTTTCAAGGGGTTGCGCCAGGGCGGAGGCGCTTTCGTAGGTCGTATGGTGGCCAACGGTGATGGATCCGGTAACGTTGCCATAGGAACTGACCGGAACGATGTCATCAATGGCGTTCGCCGGCAGGTTGTAAACCGAACGTGCTGCCTGTCCAAGGGGACGCCCTGATTTCTGATTGGCGATCGTCCAGAGCCCGGAGAACAACTGGCTGGACAAGCTGGTGCCGCCGTAGACATCGTAATAGACGCTTGAATCCAGCCCGAAGCAACTGCTGCCTGTGCACAGGATCTCGATGCCGGTGTCGGGGTCGGCGTCATAGGAAATATCGGGAATCAGGCGGTATCCTCCCGGCAGGCGTCTTTGGAACGAAGGTTTGCCATAAACGGCGCTAACCCCGCCGCCACCACCACCGTAGAACCCCAGTCCATCGGTTGCAGAGCTATCAGGCGGATCGAGCGGCGCTTCGTAGCCATACTGGTCCGTGGGGCCGGAAATTGCAGTGATATTGTTGCCCCAGCCCGTCTGGAAATCGATGCTCTTATTGCGATTCAGGAACAGGCTGGTGCCGCCAACGCCTGTGGCATAGGGAGAGCTGGCGGGGTAGTCAACGTCAATGAACCCCTCAGCCAGGTAAAAGTCGCCATCGTCTCCGGTGGAGAAATTCACGGAAATCCCGCGCGATGCGGCAAACAGAAGGATGTCGTCAAAGGGAGAATAGGGCACGCCGCCAAGTTCACTTTCCGGCGCTCCCCAACTGTTGGAAATGACGTTGCCCAGGTCGTACTCAGCCGCGTAGAGAATTCCCGCCGCGAGATCATCGAACGCATCGGAGGCGGCTTCAACCAGGGCGATATTCGCGCCCGGGGCGACGGTATGCACAGCTTCCGTATCCAGGGTGGTCTCAGTGGCCCAACCCTGGCAATCACTCACCGTCCCCGTGCAGGTTGTGCCCAGATTGTAAATGGTCAGGTTGGGCGCAGCCAGGCCGTAAAAGCTGGCAAACGTGGCGAGGTCGGAGGCAATCGTGGGAGATCCAAACGCGTCAACGATGGCGTCAGTCTGCCCCGCGCCGGTCAAGCGCTGCCGATAGATGGCGGGCAGGCCGTAGGCTGTTTGGATGTCACTGGGTTGATAGCCACAGGGCGGCAGTGTGCCTGCCGTGGAATTGGAAAGAGGCGCTCCGTAGCTGTTGCCGGAATAGGTGGCTCGCGGGCTGCTGCCATCGGTGCTGAGCCGCACGGTCTGCGGAGCCTCCAGGCAATACGGGGAATAGAATGCGCCGTTAGGACTCACAGAAAGCGCCGTCGGCGCGAAGGCCTTGCGGGTTTCAGGGTTCGTGCGGTGCAGGGCATGGGTCTGCGCGGCGTAGTCTGACAATCCGCCCACGCGGGATACCAAGGTGCCCGCCGGACCTTCAATGGAAGGCGCGGTGGTGTTGGCACGGTATACATGCCCGCGCACATCAAATTGGTGGATCTGCACATTGAAGGCATGCTGAACATCCGCAACGCTTCCCCTAGCTTTTACATAAAGATTGTGTTCACCCACAGAAGAAACCGCCAGGTTGTGGGCGGTTAGAAATCCTGAGACCGTGGCGACCTCATCCTTCGAGGGGGCGAAGAGGGAATTGAACTGGTCCGTCGTCAGCCAGTTGTGATAGTTCGCGGAGGTTGGGTCATACTGCTGCTCCACCAACTCCTTCAGCGAATCCACATTGTGCGCCTGGAGCCACAAATAGACCGTGATCGGCTTCGATGCCGAAACGGCGCCCAGGTCTTTTGCGGTGGAAACAAAAGCATACTTGCTGCTGGAAATGGTGTGCCGGGAAACGTCCTCGGCAGATAGAGTGGATGCTGCCGCCACACAGAGCAGCAGAGCCAGGAAAGGGATGGAACGGAGTTTGCCAGATTTCATTGAAGGTCTCCTCAATTCATCAAAATCCCATGGCGCGAATCCGCGCCGGTGATCGTCATCAAAATGTAGTCGGAAAGGCTTTAGACGCCCCGATTTTCTTCCCGACGCCCGGAATTGTCAAGCAGGATTCGGTCAGCCAGCGAATTTTGGATTTTCGATTTTGGATTGCCGCCGACCGTTCCCCATCTTCGCCATTCTCTTTCGATTTTCAAGTTTCCATTTTCGAGTTGCGAATACTGGGTAAGCCTTCATCCATCAAAATTCATCCTTTCGAAACGACTAACCCACTTTCTTTTCACCAACATCACGGGTTTCGCAAGGCAAGTGGCTTATTTTTCAGATACATCACGGGATGTCTCCAAGCTGTGGGAAACCGGCCCTTTGTTTTCATCAACATCACGGGATATCCCTTCATTTTGGGGCCCCTTTTTTTGGTCGTCTCCCCCCGCCAGTCCAGGGAATCAACCTACTTAGTTTCAATAACATAACATTTTCACGAACAAATCGTTTTTCCCTAAAACCGAAACTAAGTGGCTTTTTTTCATGAACTTCTTGGGATAGTGAGAAGCATTCCCGGACTTCGCCTCGTCCCGCCCCCGCCCCAATCTTCAAGGCTACACAAGAGGCTAGCAAAACGTCAAGAGAATTGCTGTCAATTTGCAAACGGATGGGCCTCCATTTTGCAAAATTGGCTCACCCCTTCCTGACGATCGGAAAGCCGGGGCCACAAGCTTCCGATTTTCAAAATAAGGCGGCTCTTCCCGCCCGATCTCAACAAATCCACTTTGATGCCGCGCCCCAGGTTTTCCGCCATGGATGGTGTTGCAAGTTAATTAAATTCGGGGGATGGCAGTACTCTTGACAGTCAGTACTCTTGGCAGTTGACTACGAATTCCGAAATGTTATAATCGGCGCATAGTCATAGGGCAAACCCAAGGTGTGCGAACTCAATCTCCCGGCAGCATTGCCGGGGCAAACAGATTTTCATAATGGGAGACAATCCTGTGGATGAAAAGGCAAATGCAGTGAAGCTGCCCGAACCGGAACAGAATGCTTCCGAAGCTCTCGGGGAAGAACAGCTGAATGGAGTCGTCGGAGGCAGCGGCTCCGGCTCGACGGATCCCTCTTACGGGATCAAATTGAATCACAATCAGAACCTCGTCTAAGGCCCGGCGGGCAGCCGATTCTTGCCCACTGCTGCCGCTTTTTGAGCGACGGGGCTTTCGGCGCGACGTTTTTGGGGTGTTGCTTCCCCAAGTTGGATAGTACCTGGACAGGGATGCGTCCAAATCTGCATTGAAAAAGAGAGGGCATCATGGAAAAGAAAACGAAAGTGGTAAAGCCGGCCGTACCCCAGCAGAATCCGTATGAGGCTCTGACCCCCGAGGACCTTGACAAGGTCGTCGGTGGCTCTGACCCCAAGTTGGGCAATCAACAGAATCATAACCAGAACATTGTCTAAGGCCCGGCGGGCAACCGAATCCCCAGGAGCGTTTCCCCCGTCGGCTTCCACTCCTTCACCCTATCGCCGTGCATGGCGGGAGTCTAAGACCGCCATGCACGTCATACCTGGTGCGTCCTGATGTCGAGCGCGCTCTCCCTTCTGTCCGAAGCCAATCGATTGCTGGAAACTGGCGATCTGCCCCGTGCCCGGGAGCGCTGCAAAGAGGCTGTGGCAGCATTTCAGGCCGCGGCTCCTGCGGATTCAATCCAGGCGGCTCAGTTCTTCCACTCTGCAGGTGTCGTGCTGGAAACGACTGGCGCCTATGCGGAAGCGGAGGCCTGTGCCGCGCAAGCCTCGGCGCAAATTGAAGCTCTGCCCCCGGGCCAGGAGCTTCTGCACCTTCAGATCATGGGCCTGCTGGGCAATTCACTGCGCCAGCAGGGCGAGTATGAGAAAGCCGAGGGCCCCCTGCTCCGCGCCATCGAAATCGCCGAGAGCATGCCCACGCACCCGCAGGAGATTCTGCTTGCCTGGAATAATTTCGGAATCTTGTGCAAATATGCCGGCTGGTTTGAGCGCGGCGAGCGGGCCTATGCGCGCGCCCTCGAGGTGGCCGAACGGCTGGGTGAAAATCGCGAGGCCATGACCGCCACGATTCTGCACAACCTCGGCGGCCTTCATCACGCCCGTGGACGTTTCGATCTAGCCGAGGAACCCTCCCGCCGGGCGTGGAAGATGCGGCGCCGATTGCTGGGCGCGAACCACCCCACCACGCTGGCCGACGCCACGGCCTACGCGGCGGTGCTTGACCGGCTGGGGCGCTATGGGGAATCGCTCCCCATTTATGAACTCGCGCTCGACTTTTACGAACGAACCTTCGGCCCTGAGCATTATGAAACGGCCGCGACACTGCACAATCTGGCTTTGGTGGAGCGCGCCGCTGGCCATCATGCCCGCGCCGAGAAACTGGCCCGCCGCGCCCTCGACATCAAGACGAAGCTGCTGGGCGCCACCCACCCGGACACAGCGCTCTCCGCCCTGAATCTCGCAGCTATGCTGATTCCCAGCCAGCCGGAAGCAGCGGAACTGCTGTTGCAGGGGGCACTCGCTGTCCTTACCCGCGCCCTCGCGCCCGATCATCCCCACGTGATCCGTTGCCGCCAGCTTCTTGAGGGGTTGCGCAACGCCGATCATCATCCGAAGCGGGAAGCGCTTCGATAAAGGCATCGACGCTGCAAGGCATCCTCTTGGGGAACGGCGTCAGCTTTGGAAAACGGTTTCAGGGACCGTCTTTCGGCCACACTCCTTAAACCTGCCGCCAGGTCGTTGAACCTGCCCGCCTGTTTCTTTAATGACTTCGTCGTAATTGATCCGCATGGTTGTTGCTTTTCTCCGAATCTCTCACCGGCCGCCTATCCCTCATTTCGATTTGCGGGGATTGCATGCGAAATATCGCCGGCCGCAAAGGCGGCGGAGCCATTCTTTACCAGGCGGGTGTGCGTTCGGGATGCTCCCAGTCATCCACTTCGTGCACGCATGGTCCCACTTGATGGTCCTCATGGAACCTGTCGTAGGTGTCAAAGAATTGGCCGGCAATCTTGTCCCAGACGTGGGCAAGAGCAGTACGGTGCGCTTCCTGGACGCGCGTGGACCGGGCGACGGGATCCTCAAAAACAGCGCGCACGGCGGCAGCAAAGGATGCGCCATCCGGTTCGGCAAGCCAGGAATTTTGGCTGGTGCAATAAGCCATCACGCCCCCTTGCGAAGGCGCCACCAGCGGCAATTCCGAGCACATCGCCTCCAGGGGAGCGATGCCAAAAGGCTCGCGCGGATTGGGATGAATGAAGGCGTCGGTGTTGGCAAGAAGCTGGGCCAGCGCCTTACGATTGGAAAGGTGACCCAGCATAACGATCCGGCCGTCAGAATTCCGCGCCGCTTCCTTCAGCCACGATTCCAATGGACCGCGCCCGGCAATGAGGAGGCGATAATCGTGCCCCGCGCCCTCCCCCCCGGTGGCGCCCAGGGAGCGCATCATCTCCACCAGCAGCCCGATATTCTTCTCTTGTGAAAGGCGGCCCGCGTACAACAGCAGTCGCGCGCTGTCACCGCCGCCTGATTTTTTCAGCAGATAGCGCCGAAGCCGTTCATTGCGATGCTGTGGCCCGAAAGCATCAACCTCCACGCCCATGGGAAGCACGGTAACGCGATCCTTCGCGGTCTCGGCATCATCAAGAAGCTCTTCCGCTACATAAGATGAAACGGCAATATGGCGGTCGAACAGCTGCCGGTAGATCTGCCTCATGAAGAATGAGGACGCGTCCCGCCACCTTGGACTGACGTAAGCGGCAAGATTATCGTCCAACCTTTCACAGCTCAGCCCCACCAGCAGCGGACGCCCCGCACGCGGCATCCAATGCTTGCGAATCACCCCCGCCAACCACGAGAGGATGACCTTGTCGCAAATTTCAATCAGGTCGGGCTGCTCGCGTTCGATGATTTTTCGGATGGTGGTGGGAAAGGGAAACAGGAAGCGGTGCGGAAGAATCAGCCGGTACTGGGAATCAAAAAACGGGCTCCGGGGAGCCGCCACGTGGTAGATGCGGGTGAACTCTCCCAATAGCTCAACTCTGTCAGCCTCAGCGGGTACCACCAGGCGCATGGGACGGCGCTCGCGCTCCGCTGCCTGCAGCAGGGCATGGTACATGGTTCGAATTCCGCCGGAACGGGAGTGGTAATAGTTGGTGAAATGAAGAGTCTTAATCGCCATGGGATAAACTGATCAAGCCTTCCAGATTCCTCAAACTTGCTTTGCTACCCGCCTTCGTTTTCCCAATCAGGTTCCGGCCGCATCGGCATCGCTCGAGTTCCTCGCCGTTTCAGCAGACGGATGATGGCCAGCGGACCCGCGGCAATAAAACCAACCACGAGACGGGGCATGCGGCGCATATCCTGGGAAAACGGCTGCCGCTTCTCGCCCACGATCAGGGCCCCGTGCCGCATCACATAAAGATTGAAAAGAGTTGAGACAAAGGTGAAGCACACTGAAGCCAGGATGCTGTGCGCCAGCCGGGGAGTGCCCCGCAACCAGTGCACCACCAACTCCAGGCTATGGTTCGCCAGGGGCATGAACAGTGCGGCGGTAAGCCCTGCCAACCAGGCAGGCTCGGCCTCGCGAATCGATTCCGTCAAGGAACCGTAAAATCCGGAAGTGATGGAGCGCAAGGCGAGTTCGGTGACGAAAGCACCTGCCGCGGCCCTGGGTCCCGCCGGCAAATTGACTAGAAAAAAGATGGGGGCGCGAAAAAGAGAGCTGGTGAGCGCGGACTTCCAGTTCCACTTTCGGATGAGCTGGCGCATCGGATCGCGCGCAATGCGGAAGAGCGCCTCCGCAACCGTGGGCGGAGCTGCACCGGGTTCCGTGGCCGCATGGTTTGAGATCATGAAGAGGTGCTTTGTTCCACAGTCCGATCCGCCATCCTGATTTGGTTACCCGCTGGAGAAACCGCGTTAAGCCAAATGCCTGGGCGCCGGGGCGCCAAAACCCAGGGGGTTGATCTTTTGCCCGGGCAGCCTCCCCGCACGGCCCGCCGTTTCCTTGAAGGCGGCATCACAAACGTCCCGGTAATTTCGATAAACACTTGTCATCGCGACGTCCCATGTTCTTGTGGCAGTGGCCTCAAGCGCCGCCTCTGCCATGCGCCCCCGAAGGGCCGGGTCTTCCGCCAGTTCGATAACCCGGGCGATGAACTTCGCCTCCGTCGCCGCCGCATATCCCGTAACGCCTTCCTCAATTACGAATTTGGGTCCTCCATCCGTGGTGACCACTGCAGGGACTCCGGAAGCCAGGGCTTCCTGAACCACATTCCCAAACGTGTCAGTGTGGGAAGGAAAAACAAAGAGATCAAAATTGGCATAGGCACGCGACAATGCTTCACCCCGCAGAACACCCGGAAGCTCCGCCTGGGTGAGATGTTCCTGTAGCCACGCGCGCTCGCTGCCCTCGCCCACAATGACGAGGCGAAAGTTCGTGATCCCCCGGGCGAGCAGGGCCTGCTCGACTCGTTCCAGGAAGCGAACGTTCTTTTCCGAAGTCAGACGGCCGACGTACCCCAACCGCAGCACGCCGTCGTTTGCATCACGCCACGCCGGACTGAACTTTTCCGAATCCACGCCGCGCCCCATCAATCGGCAGGGCCTGCCCGTCGCCCGCCCCAGCCATTGGCAGATCTCCGGGGTCGGCGCCAGCAGCATGCGTGGAATCCTGTAGAACAGCGTCATCCCCTGGAAGCTGGCGGACTGGGTGAAATTCACAATGGGCTCACGCAACATGGGCGGCAGAAACGCAATGGAGCGGCGCATTCGCGTGGCCGCATATTGGTGGAGTTCAGTGTGGTAGGAGGCGATGATGGGAACCCGAAGGCGGTGGCCCAGGTAGGCACCCAAGCCGCTGAAGTCACCCGGGCTGATCACATGAATGATGTCGGGCTTGAACTCCTTCAGAACCGCTTCCACCTTCTTGTCGTATCGCCAAAGCAGCGGATCGCAGCCAAAGTCAGAGTCAACGGGAAAAGTGGCGCCACCCCGCTGCAATTCCAGCTTCCGGACGGTACCTTGTTGAATGAGCTCCGTGCGTGGACCGCTGTGGACAGAGAGGAAAGGGAAATTGTTGGCCATCGCATACTGCACCAGGTGGCGGCAGGAGTGAGCGGCGCCATTTACCTCATGAAAGCAGTCAGTGAAAAGGGCAACGCGTGGTGGACCATTCATCATGCCTCCCGTTCCTCTCCCGCAAACGCCATACGGAGAGCTGCACGCAGGGGCCGGGCTTCCAGCGCCATGGTGAAGCCGGTCATCAGCTTCAGTTCCGTTGGTTCGCCCTTCCAGCATTGCGAGAGGGGCTTGGGCGCACCGTCAACCAGTTCGAAGAAGACGCGTTCCGTCCAGCGCCGCTCTTCACCGGCCAGATCCCGATCGTTGCGCAGGACGTCCCAAACCACCTGCATCACGCGCAAGTTGTAGGGCTCGCGATACTGCGGCATGGTGACGATTTCGGAGGCCGCACCTTTGCGCACTTCACTTACGAACTCGGCAAAGGTTGAGGCGTTGGTGAGGTTCAGCATGGCGCTGGGTTCACATCCGTGCCGGTCGCCTCCCGATACCACGGGGTAGTTGAGATTCTGGGCCATTTCGAGAACCAGGCGGTTTTCCGGCCAGGGGCGCATTCCATTCACCTCAAGGGCGTGAATCCATCTGCCATAGCGCGCCAGGAACGTGCGCACCATGTCTCGCACGGCTCGCTCCCCAATCGGCTCCATCTCCCAAAGGGGATGATTCAGCACCACCAGCGTCCCGGGAAAATGGTCGAGGTGTTCGAACAAAGACGCCAGGCGTGATTCCTCCGGAGTGGCAGTGTAGCTCACCAGCTCGCTCATGATTTCGCGCGCCTGGGCAGGGGGAAGATTGTGAACACCCACATGCAGGTAGGCGGGCGGGAACGGGATGGTCCACTCCAGCGAGACGGGGATGTGCCGGGGATCATTGGAATGCAGACACATGCCCGCTTCAATGTCATCGTGGTCGGTCAGGGAGACCATGCTCGCTAAATCGAGCGCGTCTTCAATTTGCCCCTTTTCAATTTCGAAGGCCTGGAGAGGAGAGATCGGCGCGGTCCAGTAGGCGCGGGAGAAATCGAGCTTCTTGCCGTGCATCTCGCGATACCGGCGCAGGGCGTCGCGGGTCAGGGCCACCAGAATTGGCGTCCCCTCCACAAAGCGCTCAATAAAGCCCAGGTTTTCACGGGAGTGGTTTGTGTGTCCGTGAAGTGAAACGCCAAAATCGAACTTGCGGATAACATTGCCGTCTGCGGGCAGGTTTCGGAAAACGGTCCGCGGATGCTGCATATGCCTCCTCGCACTGTGAATGGATTGACTCGACAGTTGTGGAATGAACGGGAGAAAGTTGTGGTCCACATGTCTTGCGGAACGGACTTCGGCGCAGCCGGAACAAAATTGCGCATCGTTGGGTAAGCGACCTCAGGGCCGGACGCAGAACTCGTCCCCCCAATCGGGCCTGGTTATCAAAAGAGTCTCTGCGAGTGAAAGCGCCTCGGACGAAATGAATGGATTCGGCGCGTTCGGATTGATTATCCAAGGCGTTTGTTACAAAGGCTTCTCCGGCTTGTGAAATGATGCGCCCAATGACGAATATTTTCGTGGCGCTCCATGTCGATTCACACGCGGGATGGACAGATAGCCCCGATTAAAGGTTGGGGAAAAGGGTGGGACGATTCAAATCGGACCATTGTGAAGGCGATCATCATCCGCTCTCGGTGCTGAACATGGGGTCATCCTCCTGCCCAAGTGTGCTAACCTCTGGATGAGTCTGGTGCTCCATTGGCCAGACAATATCCCAAAATCGTTCCGGCAAAGACTGACGTGGCCAATCTATCACCCATCCTGAAGCGTGTTCTTGACCGGTACCCCAAGCCGCTCATCTGGCCGCCGCTGAAAATCGGCCATCGCGGAGCGGCGGGGGAAGCGCCGGAAAATACTTTGGCTTCATTTGAGCTGGCCTTGCGCCACGGCGCGGATGGAATTGAGTTCGATGTTCAACTCTCTTCCGACGGCGTTCCCATGGTGATTCACGACGCCCGCCTGAACCGCACCACTTCCGGCGGCGGCTGGGTGCGCGAACATCGGGCAAGCGTATTGCGGCGGCTTGACGCCGGGTCATGGTTCAACCGCCGTTACCGCCTTCGCGCGCGCGAACGTTATGCCGGGGCGCGCATTCCCCTGCTGGCCGAGGCGCTGCAATGGGTCAAGACGCGGCAATGCCTGGCCTTTGTGGAGATCAAGGACTTCCAGCCGGGAGCGGCGGCCAGGGTCATCCAGGAAATCGAACGCGCCGGCATTTGGCACCTGGTGCGGGTGCTCTCCTTCGATCTGCCCACGCTTCAACAGGTCAGGGCGTTGAATGAGCGGGCACGCCTGGGGCTCGACTTCTCCGGACGCCTGCTGCCGGTTCGCCGTGCCCTTGCCATCGGTGCGGAGGCGCTGGTGCCGTATTGGGCCATCGCTTCACGCAGGCTCATCCGCCAGGCGCACCTCGCAGGATTGAAGGTAATCCCCTGGACCGTCAATTATCCGCTGCATATGCGCAGCAAAATTCTGGATGGCGTGGATGGCCTCATCACCAACTACCCGGCCCGGCTCACAAAAGTCCTGGAGAAAATTGAACAGGCGAGACTGAAAGGATGAAGGGTAAAGGGTGAAGGCTAAAGGATGAAGTGAACTTCCTTCATTCAGGTTTCGAAACGGTGAAATTCTTAAACGATTGTTTGCGACGCGGGCACTTGAGTGGGCTCAGCCGGGCGGAAACATCGTAAAATGATGGATGCGCGGCTTCAGAATTTGGGGAGAATCTTGGGTACCTGATCCGGCGGGATGAATACACATATGGGCATGACGTGGTTGGAGAAAAGGCGAAGCAGGAAGGCAGTGGGAAACTGGAAGTCAATTCCAGCCGCGCTGGTGCTTGCCGCGATTGCATTGTTCTCAGGCGACCAATGGGTACTCGCTCAGCAACCCACGCCTCCGGCTGCGTCCGGTGCGGCGCCGTCGGGAAACACCTCGCACCAGGAGGAAAGCGGCCTTCAAACGCAAACACCCACAATTCGAGCCACCACCGAACTTGTAAACGTTCCCGTGACCGCATTGACCAAACGCGGGCAGCGGATCATTGACCTCAACATGGACGAGTTGAAGGTGTTTGAGGATGGGGTTGAGCAGAAGATCACGCACTTCGAGCGGGAAACGCGCACTCCGCTTCGCATCGGACTGGTAATCGACACCAGCAATTCAGCGCGCCCAAAACTATCCTATGAAAAAGATGCGGCCCAGCAATTTGCTGACGCCGTTTTGACTGGAGGCACACGGAACCAGGCATTCCTTGAAACCTTCGATGCGTCGAGCTCCATCGTCCAGGATTTTACCGGCGATTCGGACGAGTTGAGTGCAAAGATCGAGGACCTCAAATCCGGCGGAGGCAAAGCCCTCTACGACGCCATCTATTTTGCCTGCCGGGAGAAGTTGATGAAGACTGGTCCGCCGGAAGAGGTGCGGCGGGTGCTGATTGTCATCAGCGACGGCTTGGACGTCCAAAGCCAGCACACGCTGGATCAGGCGATTTCAATGGCGCGCATGGCGGAGACCATGATCTTTACCGTGGGGACGGCACCTTACGGCTTTGACAATCCCGGAGACAAATTCCTGGAAGAAATGTCCATCCAAACCGGCGGCTACCCCTCGTTCCCCCTGCGCGATGCTCCGGGCACCGACCTGGGCTCAGGGTATATGGCTCATAACCAGATTGGCGACACTTCCCAGAACAAGGGCGAAGGCGCAGATACAGGAGAGCTTTCCGCGGAGCGATTGACCAGGCTGGTGTTGGCCTTGCAAACCATCGGCAAGGATTTGGACGAGGAATACACCATCGGCTATAAGCCGTTGCGGGATGCCATGGACGGAACCTATCGCGCCATCACTGTGGAAACCACCCGCCGCGGAGTGGAGCTGCGCTGGAAGCCAGGATACTTTGCCACGGCGGAATGACAAAAAGGGTGAAGGGCAAACGAAGGCTAAAGGGTAAAGGATGAAGGGTAATGGCTAAAACGTACAGCGTGGAGGGTGAAGGGTTAAGAGTCATTGCCTTTGGGGGAATTTAGGGTGATGAAGACTGAGGGATGAAGGGTGAAGGATCAAGGCTGCAGCAAGATGGTTTAAGGCTCGAGGCCAGAGGGGGTAATAAGGGCAAGGAGTGAAATGTAAATGGTAAATTGTAAATGATAAAAGAAAAGCACTCCTTAAACACTGTGGGTATTGGAGCTCAATAATTCAGGTTTCATGATTTACCCTTTAGCCTTTACCCTTCACCCTTCAGCCTTTACCCTCCAGCCTTCATCATTCAGCCTTTATCTTTTACCCTTTACCCTTTATCCTTTAGAACTGCCATGGTCAGGTCGAGCGATAAAATTGCAAAAAAGTTTCTGATCCGGGGCCGGGTCCAGGGTGTAGGGTATCGCTACTTTGCCGACGGCGTGGCCACGCAACTGGGCATCTGTGGATATGTGAAGAATCTGTGGGACGGCAGCGTGGAGGTCTATGCCATTGGCGATGCACTGGCGATGGAAGAGCTGAAGCGCCATCTGGCAGAGGGCCCACGCAGCGCCCGCGTGACCGCCGTCGATGAGTCGGACGCAACTGTGGATCAGCGGTACAAGCGATTTATGATTGAAGGCGGATGGTAAGAAAGAAAAGGTTAAGGGGTAAAGGATGAAGGTTAAAGGATAAAGGGTAAGAAGCGTGGCTGCTTCATCAATCGGGAGTATTGGAGTTTGAGATCATTTCCTTCACCCTTCAGCCTTTACCCTTTATCCTTCGTCTTTTATCCTTTACCCTTCAGCCTTCACCCTTTAACCTTATTAACGGAGGATCTGTGATCGATCTCAAGAAACTGATTCGTGAAATTCCCGACTACCCCAAGCCGGGCATTCTGTTTTATGACATCACCACGCTGCTCAAGGACCCGGTGGGCTTGCACTGGGCTGTCGACATTCTCGCCAATACATTCCTGGCGCAGAAGATCGATCGGGTCATCGGCATTGAAGCGCGCGGATTTATTTTTGCGCCCATGGTGGCTTACCGTCTGAACGCGGGATTTGTGCCCGCGCGTAAGCCCAATAAGCTGCCCGCCGCGCATGCCAGCATGTCCTACAGTCTGGAATATGGAAAAGATGCGATTGAGATTCACCGCGACGCCATCAATCCGGGCGAGGAAGTGCTGATCATCGATGACCTTCTGGCCACGGGAGGAACCGCCGCCGCCACCGCCAGCCTGGTGGAATCACTGGGTGGACGCGTGGCCGGAATTGGCTTTGTGATTGAATTGGAAGAATTGAAGGGCCGTGAAAAGCTAAGCAAGTATCCCATTCACTCGCTGTTGAAGTATTAAGAGGTAGCTGGAAATTAATCGCTAAGAGTTTTCGCCACGGCGTGATGGGCAAAATGAATGCCGCACGCCGGGTTCATTCAAGATTTGGCAGAAGCCAGCGCCGCAATTCCATCCCACCAGTTAGGAAGGCTTGTACTTGCCGTTGCTGTCGTAGGGCCAGGACAATTGAAGCTTGCCGTAGCAGATACTTAAGCC
>Ga0302320_10001435_pt1 | contig 57470 bp, 40 predicted proteins | sample Bog_T0_3_FD_202130 | JGI IMG/M metagenome (GOLD analysis project Ga0302320, IMG submission 202130) | Peat permafrost microbial communities from Stordalen Mire near Abisko, Sweden - Bog_T0_3 | ecosystem: Environmental > Terrestrial > Soil > Wetlands > Peat | place: Sweden: Abisko, Stordalen Mire... | reverse complement strand
AGGTCCTTAACGTTGGGAATTTCTGCGGCTCAAACGATTGAATATAAAGGTTTTGGTGGTAAAAAGGCAAGGGAAATGGCGCGGCGGGGCCTTGCCGACGGGGACGATGAGCCCGAACCGGCGGCAAGCAGTTGCCGTAACTCATTATGACTAAAGGACTAACGACCAAACAGAGAATTTCAGGTAAGCGTAAGTGCCGTTTTGAAGGTCGATGTCACTTTTACGGAGTTACCTGTTGCGGCCCGTCCAATTCTCGAATGCCCCGAACAAAAGGCATCCTTTGGTGACCATCGATCCCTCCTGCGCCGGGCATGCAGCAACGTGGTCAATTAACCCGGCTGGCAGGATCGGTTCCCGGCGGCAAGGGAGGCGGCACCATCAGGCCCAGACCTTGCAGCAACAAAACGGTGCGTTGCGCGGCGCCTCGCCAGACAAGCTGGCATCCTTCACCCTGGCAATTCTGCACATAGACGTCGCCGCCTGAATATTCGAGGCTGCAATTCTTGAACTTGCAGTTCACGTAAACGCCATCATCGAGGATGACGTGCTGATTTTCGAACACCTGGTTTTCAAATCGATTCATAGGTTCACTCGGGCCGGATGCCGGCTCAAAAGGGTCTACGTCTCCCAATACCACGAAATGGTGCAAAGGAGCCGGCGCTGGAATGACTTATTGCCAGCGCTTTGTTGAGGCTATCATCCGCATCACAGGGATGCAAGCGGGTGATGGCGGATGGCCAGGTGGTAAATTTGTCGGGCAAACGGCCCAAAGCCCGCGCCGAGAGTGAGCTCATCCCATATCCAGCTCCCTACATCCCCGAGCCAACCGTCATCGAAAGCTCTGCGGGGGCAGGGGCATTTTGCGCCAGGCGCGGATGCAGAAGGGACTTCATTCCCGCCCTCAAACGGGCCAGCGCCGCGGAATGGAGCTGCGAAACGCGTGATTCGTCAATGTTCATGCGCCCGGCAATCTGCTTCATGGTCAGTTCCTGGTGATAGTAAAGGTTGATGATCTCGCGCTCGCGTTCGCGCAGGTGGGAGAGCGCACGGCCCAGCATCTCCTGCTGCTCGCGGCGATAGCACAGGTCAAACGGATCGGCATCATCACCGGCCAGAAGCTCCGCCTCAGACGAGGACCGCTTTGAGGTGGGAGCGGCGGAGATAACGCGCGTGCCCATGTCAAATCCCAACGATTGAATTTCGCTCAGGGCGCCGTGCCATTGCGTGAGAGTCAGTCCCAGCGCCTCCGAGATCTCCTCATCCATGACCGGGCGTCCCAGCTTGCCCTCAAGTTCGCGATAGACCTTCTGGATCTTCTTGTTCTTGCGCCGCAAGTCGCGGGAGGCGGGATCAACACTGCGCAGACCATCCAAAATGCTGCCGCGAACGCGGTGGCGGGCATAACTTTCCAGCTTGACCCGCTTGGTGACGTCGAACTTGGAGATGGCATCCACCAGCCCCAACACACCATTGGCAATGAGCTCATCCAATTCCACGTGAGTGGGCAGGTGTTCGCGAACCTGGAATGCCAAGCGCTTCACCAAAGGAAGCATCTCCATCAACAGGCGTTGCCGCTCCTCCGACAACCGTGCAGACCGGCGCGTGGCGAGACGAACGGGGGGGGACGGCCTCAGGGTGCGGCGTGGAATCCCCCGGTGGTCAATTGCAGGGATCGGAACGGCGTTGCTCAGCGGTTCGTAACTGGGAATCGATTGGGTTGCCATAAAGTCCTCACTTCTTCTGGAATGTCCGTCTGCCGGCGGACAGCGCCGTTTGACCTTGGGACCGATTTCAGGCGGCTTTGGGCAACAGTTCACCCATGGCGTGGAGCTCCCTGCCCCGCGCTTCGTTCGCCACCTTCGTCCGTGGGGTTCCTTGCGCTGACCTTAGAAATTGCAAAGATTGGGCCATTCCTGGCGGGATGGCGACTGCCTGCTGTTGCCGAATGGCTAGCCTCCATCTCGAAGAAGGCGGGGCAGGCCCAATGAAGCCATGGCGAGGTCGAGGGTCAGGCGCCAAAGCTCCGGCCAGGGCGGAGTTAACGCCTGTCAAGCCGCTTTTTTTCATGCTTTTAAGGGCAAGGCAGGATTCTGGATGGGGAAGGAGATTGCAACGCCACCCACAAACCTCTGGCTACAGCAAGAGAGGGTGCTTCCCCGCATAGCGTGGCAAAAATTTTCCTTTGGAACCGCATTGAAACGGCTCTTAAAGTCGTGATCGGGTTCCAAATCGGGAGAGTGGGGCCGCCATACGGGAGTGCCATAAACAACCAGACCCCCTTGAAAGCATTGAAGACTTCCTCAAGCTCAAAACCAAAGTGGCCGATAGATAGGTTGAGGTTAGTGATTGAAGGTTGGAGGTTAGAGGTTAATCGTTAAAGCTCTGAGGCTTGAACGAACGGGTGTGCGCAACGGTTAATTGCGCATCTGATTGCTGCATTGGATCTTCTCCAAGCGCCGGTGGCAGGATGAACCACGAACCCGGGGCGGAACCAGGGTCTGCCCCGGGGAGGTTCAAAATTATGGCCGGGATGGCGAATCACGATCGGGAAGGGAAAATATTAGCTGCTTGTTGACCGACAATCTCAGGCCTTCATGCCTTTTCCCGAAATGGCACGCGGGTTCCCGATTGGAATCGTTCAGCAAGACCGCGTGTGCAGACTGGGTGTTCAATTTGATTTTGATCTCGATGGCGGAAACGCGGCGACGAGGGTATGAAAGGTCCTCCACACCTGTCTGCTGAATTTCTGCGTTTATCTAACGATGTCGCCAGGGGGCTAACGTCGCGCCTCTTGAACCTTTGCGACAAAAAGGGACTTTATGGCAGTGGTGAAGCAAAACAGTAAACTTCGGAAGCCGGCCACCGATTCGGGCCGCGAGGGTATGGGTAGCGCTCAAACGCAGGGGAGGGCGGGTCAGCTTCCCACCGACCTGCACCTGTCCGGCCGGTCGTCGCTTACAGACATGGCCCCGGGCGACATTATTTTTCTTGACGACTTTGCCTACCTGAGGGAGTCATTCGCTCCCAACTTCGTGGCCGTTCTGGCCTGCCCCTTGTGCGGGTCACCCGGACTGATCACCTCTGCCCAATACTCCGGTGGCGGGCCGATTATCTGTACGTCCCGGACCTGCTCCGGCCTCTTTAGGATCGTTGACGAAACCCAGATCGTCGCCCTGCCACCGATTTGAGCCACCCAGAGGGTTCACCTCGGAGGTCAGGCCAGAAGAATGAGATTTACTTGATCCCGAGTCTCCTGGCTAAACTGGGAGAACTCATTCTCAGTAAACAGACCAAGGCGCTTTATCACCGCGATTTGGAGGATTGCCTTTGAACGGCGAAGGTCGTCAAAGGCTTGCGCCATCTCTTCGTCGCGCCGGCGAAGAATCGCCCAGAGATCCAAATACCTTTGATGATAGCTCTTGGTACTGTCGGAATTGGTACGTTTGACCTCTGAAAGAGTTTGCTTGCAGAACCGCTCCAGCGCCTCCTTATGGATCTTCCGCAAAACCTTCCAATCAGACTCCTTGATATCGCTCATATTACCCCTCCCCTCTCCAGAACCTTTGGCGCTTCTTAGCTCCGCCTCGGGTCCGCAAATTACCAGCCCTTTCCCTTCCCGTCTGTCCTGCCCTAGTACATTGGGCAGATGGTCTTCTCGGACGAAGCCTCAGAGGATTTCTCTGGCTGGTTTTCACCTCAACACCGTCAGATTCAACCCGATATACAGAAAAAACCGTTGCTTGTCCACTGGCAAAAAAAGAAAAGGCCCCGATGAGCCGAGGCCTTCCCTTGCTGGCATTGCACGTTCTGTTACTTGTTGTATTTTGCTTGCAGCTTTTCCACGATGCGGTGGGCTTCATCCACATCGGCAATTACACGGCCCTGAAGTCCCTGAGACTTGGCTTCGTCCTCTTCCAACGTAACGTCATGGTGCGCCGCGTCAAGCAGTTCCAGCGCTTTCTTGAAGCGATCGCTTCGGGTCATGTGAGCATCGATGGGCGGGTGATCGTTCAGGTTCTTTCCGTCGTCGATGGAAGCTGCTTTGATGGTATTGATGGCAGCGTCGATTTTGTTGATGGCTTGCATCTCCAGTTCGTCGCGATGCTCATTGGCCGCGAGGTGGTTCAGCAGCCCACGGGCATGACGCAGGTCGGACAGTGAATGCAGGTAATGGGGATGGTGGCCCGGCTTGTCGGCCAGAGCTACTCCCACGCAGGTGGCGGTCAAAATACCCAAAAGCGCCAAACGAATCATCATTTTCATATTGTCTACCTCTTCTCCTCAGTTGAATTTGTCAGACGTTTTACTGCTCTTGTTTTCCCTTGCTGGAGTTCTTCCACTTCGACTGATTCCCGGCTTTCCATGCGCCGCCAACTGCCAGTTCACACTTGCGCTTTTTGCTGAGCCTGCCAGCTAAAGTGCAGGAGCCGACTGCGGTAAAGCCAGTTTGTTGATTGAAAGGTCCCTATTCTCTATTCCCTTTCATGGCATCACTATAGGCACGGAGGGGGCCAAGAGGCTGCATTTGATAAAAATTAAATAGCGCGCTTATTTTCAGCAAGATGAAAGGAAGGCAGGAAATTTCTGAATTCGGCCGCTCTCCACCCTCACCCCAAACTTACATCCGAACTCGTATCCCGCTATACCAATTGGAGCAGGAAACGTGATCCGTAGTCAGGAGTCAGGAGTCAGGAATCAGTAGTCAATAGGACAAGGGTGGGCTGGAAGACCATGTGCTTTGACACGAACTAACCTCGGTAGTTTTGGAAAACGACCAAGGCGAATTGATTCAATGCTCCGGACGGCCCAATGACTCAAGGCACCGCTGCCCAGATTCCCGTGCAGTCCCACCTTACCGCGTGGTAAAGTAGGCTTTGGCCTCTCGTCCCCTCGCAGATGAGGCAAGGATGGAAACCAAATTGGGGGCAGTCCCGGGCCCGCTCGTAAAGTTAACACCAGAGAGCGGAAAGCGCGCGGACGGCCCTTCGCATAATCCCAAAGTTTTGTTGACCAGTGTTTGCCGCCCCATCGGCCCCGCCCATGGGGACGCTCCAAGTGTCGGATACGAAGTTCTCCACGGCCAAATCACCCGTGCCCAGGGAATCTTCAGCCCTCGCTCCACCAATTTCACCTACGGACTGGATTACATTGCCGCCAACATCGATGCGCCGGCCGTGGTGCTGCAATACCCTTCGCATCGCGAGTTGATTCGCGAACTGAAGAAAGCGCCCGACTATGTGGGCATCTCCTTTAACCTCGTCCTCTTCCAGCACATGAAGGAAGCTGTTGCCCTGGTGCGCAAGCACGCCCCGCGCGCCAAGATCGTCCTGGGCGGTTACGGAACGGTTCTTGACGACGCCACCCTGGCCCCCTACAGCGACCACATCTGCCGCGGCGAGGGTGTGGCCTTCTTCCGCTCCCTGCTTCATGAGCCTCCCCGCCCCAAGCCGTACGACCACCCGCTGGTCCTGCTGGATCTGAAGGTCTTTTCCATTCCCATGGACCGCACGGGCGTGATCTTTGCCGGGCTCGGCTGCCCCAATGGCTGCGATTTCTGCTGCACCTCGCACTATTTCAAGCGCCACCACATCCGCCTGCTTCCCACCGGAGACGATATTTTCCGCGTGGTTGAGCGCTACCTTGAGGTGGATGACCGCATGAGCATGGCGATTCTGGACGAGGATTTTCTGCTCGCCAAAGACCGTGCAGTCCGCATGCGGGAACTGGTGCTGAAACGGGGCACGCCGCTTTCCATTTTCGCCTTCGCTTCGGTTAAAGCTCTGAGCCGTTACACGCCCCAGGAATTGATTGAGACCGGCATCGATGGCGTTTGGGTGGGGTTTGAAGGAAAACGCTCCGGTTATTCCAAGCAGGCGGGAAAACCCATTGAGGAGTTGATTCCGGAACTGCGTTCGCACGGCATCACGGTGCTCTCCTCCATGATTCTGGGCTTCGACTATCACACGCCGGAGATCATTCGCGAAGAGATGAAAGAATTCCTGTCACTGAAGCCCACCTACGGCCAATTCCTGATTTACGGGCCCACACCCGGCACGCCGTTCTATGACCGCATCAAGCAGGAGGGTCGCTTCCGACCGGAAATGGAAGCGGACCCCGAGCGCTATTACCACAACTGCGATGGCTTCAGCTCCATGGTGGTGCATCCCACCATGAAGGGGGAAGAGATCGAAGCCATGCAGCGCGAGTGCTTTGACACCGACTTCCGCGTCAATGGGCCTTCGATTCTGCGTTCGGTGGAGGTCTGGTTCCAGGGGTGGAAGCGCTACCACGATTCCGACTCTCCCTACTTGCGCGCCAAGGCCCAGCGCTGGAAAGAGGAGATTCACATTGCCTGGCCGCTTTTCAGAGTCGCGAAGCAATCCGGCCCCACGCCGGAATTCGCCGCCCAATTGGAAAAGGAGATTGAGGCCGCCATCGGCGCGCCTTCGCTGGGACCGCGCGTGCGTTCATTGCTCGCTCCACTTGCGGCCGCGTGGACGGGCTTCACACTGCGGCACGATCTGTTCCAGCATCCCAAACTGGTGCGGAATACGTATCGCACCACGCCATCCGCTTTACGGTCCGGCCAACTCGGGTCACTTCGAGTCAGCTTGGAACGCGCCCTGCATAGCACTCTGGTGAAGCTTGAAGGAGTGATGGACCGCGCCAGCGCCCTGCGCCTGGCCGCAGGCATTCGCGCCCACCTTTATAATAACGACGCCGACGTCAAAGTCGTTGTGGCGGAGGGAACCGCCAAGCCCCAGGACCTGCGCCTGCTTGCCGAGGAACTGGCGTCGTTGCGCCACCGGGTTTCGATTACGACAACCTCGGGGTCTGAGGCTGATAATTTTCGGATGAGCGCGTAAAGGAACTATCCATCAAAGCGGATTGGAAGGACATGTAGCTCGGACCTGTTTTGTGAATCCGAGCTACTTTGCTCCCGAGCTTTCACCATCGTTTTTCCAAAGTGACTTTTTCTCTCTACGCAATGACCTCGCGAGCCTCTGTGAAATAACGCGAAAAGGCGTCTACGCAGGGCGGCATACAGGGCTCCGAATGCGATACTTTGTCACTTTCTCGGCTTCAGTCCAGGCGGAATGTCATGGCGGAAAGTCATGTCCGAAAGTCATGTCCGAAAGTCATGACGCAAAGTCTTGACGGAAAGACTTGATATAGCCGCGCTGCAATGCCCAACCCACCCCTCGTCCGAATCTGGCATCTCATCTGATGTTCTAGCATCATCTGTTCCTGCGGAATCGGCCCTAATCCAATTTTTCGGAGGTGAATGTGAGGCGTTCCATTCTCTTGATTGCGTGCGTGGCATCACTCATTCTGGCGACGCTGGCCGCCTACCCGGGCGAAGCTCCGGACACCCAGCTCAAGACGTCGGCGGTGGCGGCGTTCAAAAACGGGCTGGCGTTCGTCATCAAGCAGGGAGACGTGCGGCTGGAGAATGGCGTTGGAAGAATCACCCCCATCCCCAGCGCCACGCTGGGTTCGCTCTGGATCACTCCCAATGACGCGGGCGCGTCGCTGGATGAGGTGGTTGCCTATCGCTACAAAGTGGCAAAGCAGCAGAACCTGACGGCGCTTGCCGACGTGCTGATGGCGAATCCGGGCAAGACCGTCACCGTGGGGTATGCGAACCAGAAGGAATACACGGGCGAGATCGTCGGCGTCCAGGACGCGGGAGCGGCGATTCCCGGGACCGCAGTGGAAGACGCTCTTGCCGTGGAGAATACCGCGCCGGCGCCGTCAACCTCCGCGCGCGTCGCCCCGGAATTCCTGCTGCTGAAGGTGGAGGGCAAGCTCCTGGCACTCTACTTTCGCAGCATCACCCAGGTTACGCTTCCCGCTGACGCCGTGCTGCTGGGCCAGCAGCAGGAGGAACGGCAGGCTCTTCGTTTCAAAGTTCGGGGCGCAACCAACCATGCCAACTTGACCATGGGCTATTTGGAGAATGGCTTGGGCTGGACGCCGTCCTACCTCATCTCGCTTCAAGATGACAAGACGGCGCAAATCACCATGCAGGCGGTGGTGGTGGATGACGCTGAAGATCTGGCTGACGCCGACGTCTTCTTCGTGGTCGGTGTGCCGAACTTCGCCTACGCGCAGGTCGCGTCACCCATGGCGTTGCAGCAGACCCTGCTGGACTTTATGCAGGCCGCGAACCGCAAGGATTTCGCAGGGAGAGACCGCTACACGAACGCGATTGTGGGGCAGGCACTCAACATGGACCTTGAACAAGCGGCGGGTGGGGCGTTGGGGCGCACTCCCAGCCTTGAAGGCGCGGTTGATGAATTGGCCGGCGCCCCGGAGGAGGACCTGTTTCTCTATTCGCGCCGCGGCGTAACCCTGGCGCGGGGTGAGCGGGGAATGTACAACGTCTTTTCCGCCAGCGTGAATTACGAGCATGTCTATCAATGGGAAGTGCAGGACCAACCCCGCGTGGACGGGTTTGGCAATGTGCAGAATAACCAGCTTTCCGGCGCATCGGACCAGGCTGACAGAAATTACATCTGGCACGCCTTGCGAGTGAAAAATACGACGAAGTTTCCCTGGACCAGTGCCCCGGCAATGGTGATTTCAGGCACCAAGCCGGTTTCGCAAGACACGCTCCCTTATACGCCCAAAGGCGCCACCTCAACTCTGAAGCTGACCATCGCCACGGACATCCGCGCCACCCACGACGAGCAGGAGGTTGACCGCCAGCAGAACGTGCAGCGCCGGCGGGGATATAATTACGACCAGGTGACGGTGGAGGGCACGCTGAAAATCAAGAACTACAAAACCACGGAGGTGCGCCTCAGCATTGCCAAAAACCTGCGCGGCAGCGTTGATTCGCAGACGGACGAAGGTAAGTCAGAGAAGCTGGGTGAAGCGATTGCGGTGGACAATCCCATGTCACGCCTGACCTGGGAGGTCATCCTCAAGCCGGGCGAAGAACGGGCAATCAAATATCGCTACAAGATCTGGCTGCGGGTCTAGAGCGGTTTGGAATTACTGCGTGGCTCTGGAAAGAGAGGCGCAACGTAGAGGCGGGTTTACCCCGCCAGATTGTAGCGTCGATCTCCGGTCGATGCCGGCCGTCTGGGCGCGCGATCGCGCGCCCGAACGGCGGTCGGAGACCGCCGCTACAGCATCGCTGCCCTCGCGGGCGGCTCTTGACGTCGGGCGGCGGAAAAAGGAATTTCTTTAAGCAGGGCTGGCTGCGGATTTAGTGCCCGATGCAGAGGTCGTCGTTCTCTTTGACGGTGGGGTCGCAATTCAGGTGCATTTCATCTTCCACAAACGGGATTCCCGCTTCCTGAAGGCGGAAACGGTTGGAGCGAAAATAGCCGAAGGAGACCTTGAAGGGAGCGTGGGAGCGCAGATCGTCAAGGCTCTCCTTGGTCTCTCGCGTGGCGGCGAGGTTGGCTCGGAAATTGACCACGGCGATTCCGCCCACATCCACCAGGAGGATTAGCAAGACCAGCCAGGAGAGACGGCGCAGCATGGCGGAGCCGTGACCAAAATCGATGAAGTGACCCCTCACCCGTCCGTCCGCTGGCGGACACCCTCTCCCCACGGGAGAGGGCAGCGAATACCCTTCCATCTCTCCCGCGCATCCCAAAGCCGCCAGCGCCACCAGCGGAACCAGCCACACTTGCGGGGCATACCGGGCCCACCAACAGCCTGAAACCGGCAGGACCGATCCAACTAAAATCAGAATGGCAAATGCTGCTACCGCGCCGGTGGCACGCGAAGCGAACACGCCAACTCCCGGAAGCGATGAACCGGGAAGCAATGGGCCCAGAAACGACAAGCCCAGTAAAATCAATGCCAGCACCAGAGCCGCGGGAAAGAGCGGGCCGAATCCTCCCACAAGAACATCAGGCTCTTCGAACACCGCCCATTCGCTGGCGTCAACCTGCCAGGGCGCTTTCAGCGTGTTGCCGGGGGGCCAGTCGCGCGACCGGGAGAACATCGACTCCGCCAGGTTCTTCGCCGGGCTCGACGAGAGGAACGCGGGAGGAGTGTTCGGCGCCAGAATGATCCGGGCAAAATCTCCATGCCCGAACAGCGGGTAGAACGGGTGGCCATTTTCAAAGAAATTAAACACGTAGGGATTCATTCCAAATACCAGCGTCCCGAGTTCCAACGCCAGGATCGCCACGTAGACCTGCCTTCGCAAGGGACGCTTCTTCCACGCCCGCAGAAGGATGAATCCGGCAAGAAAGACGGCTGCGTACACCACGCCCGTGAATTTTAGCTGGATGATGAGCACGGCAGTTTCAAAAATCAGCAGGTCAATCCAGGGATTGCCTTCGGCGATGCTCAGGTAACAGAGCGCGGCAAGGCAGGCAAGCAGCGAGGCCATCTGGCCATCCAGGTAGAAAGTGAAAACCTGGCAGACTGCCACGGGGTTTGCTGCCACCAGCGCGGCCATGGCCACGGGCCAGGCACTCAGCCTTTTGTTCAAGCCGACAAAGACGGGAAGGGCCACGCAGAATGCGGCGCAAATCAGCAGCAGGTTGGCGAATTTGGCGGATTCGATCTGCCCCGTCAATCGATACATGGCGGCGCCGATAATCCAGGCTCCCTTGGGGAAGTGAATCAGCTTGACGTTCTGGTCAATGGAGATGGGGCTGATGTAGCGCGTGAAGAGCGGATTCCAAGCGTGGGCAAGCTGATAAACGCCTTCCTGATGATATCCCTGGCCATCAAAGGAGACGTCGAAAAAGGCCCGGCTGATGAACGCGCTGGCTGCCACCAGCAGGATCAGGATGGCGCCCACCGCCAGGGTCACGAGCCCGGACCGGCGGAAGTGGAAGCGCGCTCCCCACCGGGTGACGAGGCAGGAACCCGCGAGAGCCAGCGGCAGCACGAAAACGTGAATGGGCACGTGCACCGCCCACCCGATTTCCGCTATGGCTACGATGAGGAAAAGAAACGTGAGGATCGCACCGCCCAATAGACCTGTAAATAAAGGTATTCGAGGCCGGTCATCCAGCGGATCGACGCTCACGGGCGGACCTCGCTAAACTTTGGAGTGGATAACGTGGACGGAGGGCATTCCATCGGGCTCATCGACCAGCTCGATATCCTGGAAGATGTTGGGGGATTCGGTCTTGAAAAGGCGGAAGACCTCAACCGCCAGTAAGCGGATCTCCGTGTCAGCATGGATGCTGCCGCGGAGTTCCAGGAAGTGACGCCAGGCGCGGGAATTTCCGGTCACGAAAATCTTGGTCTCAGTGGCGTTGGGAAGAATGGAGCGGGCTGCCTGCCGCGCCCACTTGCGCCGGTCGCGCGGAGACATTTCCGGGTGCTTCTGCTGAACGTACTGCACGGTGGCTTCAGCAAGTTCGGCGTAGGCGGTGCGCAGGGTTTCAATGGTCTGCTGCCACTTCGCGCGGAGCTCGGCGTTTTCCTGATAGAGCGGCGGCACCACGTAACGGGCATCGCTTTCATCCACATAGCGCTGGGAGAGCTGGGAATAACCGAAGCCGGCGCGGTGGCGAACCAGTTCGTGGGTCAGGGCGCGGCTGATGCCGGTGATGAGCACACACCAGACGGCATGCTCCAGCACGCTGCCGTGCTTGGAAGTAAGAATGTTATCGAGGTACTCGCGATTGCTCTTGCGGCCCTTGCCAAACGACATGTAGCAGACGCGCCCGGCGATTTCCGCCAGCGCCTCACCGCCCGCGGGGGCGTCGGTGGAAAACACCATTCCCTCATCGGCAAGGAAACGCTCCAGCTCGTCACTGGCGACTTGCTGGCGCCCCACCAGATAGACCTTGGGCTTGGAGATGTATGGGTCGAGGGGTGGAACTGTGGCCATCCGGCTCCCGTTCAAGTATTCGCGGCTATATTAAGGGCACCCCAAGGGGTGCCCCTACAAAATACGCTTGCGATTCCGACTGATTAAGCCTTCGGTTCGGCTGCAGCGGCGCCTTCGCGCTTGAATCCGGCATACTTCTTTTGGAACCGCTCCACGCGGCCGCCAGTGTCAATCAGCTTCTGCTTGCCGGTAAAGAAAGGATGGCACTTGGAACAGATTTCCATGTGCAGAATGTCGTTCTTGTAGGTCGAACGCGTCTTGAAAACGCTGCCACAAGCGCAAACTACACTGACCTCATGATACGCGGGGTGAATCTTTTCCTTCATAACAGACTCCTTGGTTGCCTCTAGTGCAAACCCCCATTGTAGCTGCATCATCAAAAAGTTTCAAATTGTCTTTTAGCCGGTTACCCAATCCGAACAGGAATAACACAGTCTCGTGCCCCGAGCCAGAGGGTAGTTTGTCATTCAAGAACCCCTCACCCCCGACCCCTCTCCCCCAAGGGGGCGAGGGGAGAGTTGAATTCGAGAATTGATTTCGATAGTTGATTTCGAGAGCTGATTTCGATAGTTGATTTCGAGAGCTGATTTCGCTTCCCTCGCCCCCCTTGGGGGAGAAGGGAGAGTTGATTTCGAGGGTTGATTTTACTGCCCTCGCCCCCTTGGGGGAGAGGGTGGACCGCATCCGGCGTTCTCACCAGCCGGGGCGGGACGGGTGAGGGGGTCCCCCGTGGACCAAGTAAGGATCCCCTGGCAAAGCAGGGGAACGTCCCAGGGGATTAGGTATCTGTTGGTTTGACCCTGCAGGCAGTCCCCAGCCTACAGCACAATATCCTTCAAAGCCCGGCGCTGCACCTTGCCGCTGAGTCCTTTGGGCAGGTCGGGGAGAAAATGGATTCGCTCCGGCACCTTGTAATCAGCAATGCGGCTTTTCGCCAGGTCGCGCAACTCCTGCTCACTGGCGGTCAGGCCCTCGCGCAAGGCGACGAAGGCAATCACCTTTTCGCCGTAAGCCGGGTCAGGCATGCCAATCACGCCAACCTCCAGCACGGCGGGATGATGGTAGAGGGCCTCTTCCACTTCCTGGGGAGAGATGTTGGAGCCGCCCCGCACGATGATCTGTTTCGCCCGCCCTTCAAACCAGTAGTAGCCGTCGGCGTCGCGCTTTACCAGGTCGCCCGTCCGCAGCCAGCCGTCATCAAACGTGTTGGCCGTGGCCTGCGGGTCAGCCCAATAGCCGACGCAATTGGCCGGGCTCTCAACCTGCAGTTCACCAGTCACTCCGTCACCAAGGACGTTGCCAAACGGATCCGCCACGCGCGTGTCCACCAGATCGAGCGCCGGTCCCACGCTGCCAATGCGCGGCTCGCCGTGGCGAATGCAGGTGATCGGCACCGTCTCCGTCATGCCGTAAAGCTCGCGCACGGGAATTCCAAAGAGTTCCTGAAAGTGTTCCTGAAGGGTCACGGGAACCGTGTCTCCACCAACAAGGCAGAGCCGCATGGTATTGACCTTGCGCGGATGGCGCGCCTGCTCCTCCACCACAAACCGCAGCATGGCGGGCAGGGTCAGCGTATAGGTGCATTGCCAGCGCTCGATCAGGTCCAGACATTTTCCCGGTTCGAATTCCGGCAGCAAGACCACCGTTCCGCCGCAGGTCAAGCCCGGCAGCAACACGCAGGCGAACGCCGCAATGTGCATCATCTGGGTCATGGCGAGCACCGTGTGGGTGTCGTCCACGCCAAGCGAAATCATCAACTCGGTGGCGCCCGTCAGCGAGATGTGGGTGTGCATCACCCCTTTGGGCCGCGCCGTGGTGCCGGAGGTGTAGAGAACCGCCGCGACGTTTTCGGGAGAAATTCCGGGCAAGGGGTCGCCGCTCAATTCCGCCGCGTCCAGCGCCGGCAGCGCCGTATAGAGATGTTTCAGGTCCGGGCATTCGGCCAGCACGGCCTCCGTGAGCGGAGCCAGTTCCGGCTGGCTAAAACAGAGTTTGGCCTTGCAGTGTTCAAGAATGTAGGCAATCTCGGGAGACTTCAGGCGGACGTTCACGGGCACGGCGATCAATCCGGCTTTGAAACAGCCGAAGAAGAGATCCACCACCTCCACGGAGTTACACCAGTGGATGGCCACGCGGTCGCCGGGCTCCAATCCCTGCCGCAGGAACCAGCGCGCCAGGGCGTCGGTGGAACGGTCGAGAGCCTCGTAGGAAATGACTTGTTCGCCGCAAATAACCGCCGGCTTCGTTGGAGTTTTTAAAGTTGAAAGATGCAGCAGGGTGCCCAGATCCATGCGAAGGAGTCTATTCGAGAAGAGGACAAAATTCCAAGGACATTTTGTAGCAGAAATTTGATCCCAGTCAGGTTTTGCGCCTGCCGCGTGCGCAGTCTCAATCTATGTTTTCGTGCGATTGTGATGCTGGCCGGCTTGTCTAAGCAATCCCATGCTGCTGGATAAAATCCTGAAGCTTGTGGCGAAGTTCATCGCGAATGCGGCGGAAGGCCAGCAGACGTTCTTCTTCGGAACCTTGCACGGCGGCGGGATCATCAAGGCCCCAGTGGATTCGCTGGGTGGCGGCGGGAAATATGGGGCAGCTCTCGCGGGCGTTGTCGCAGACGGTGATGACAAAATCGAAGGCCTGCCCCGCGAATTCGTCCACGGATTTCGACCGGTGGCCTGAAATATCAATTCCGATTTCGCGCATCGCCCCAATCGCTTCCGGGCGCACGTAGCTGGGTTTCGTGCCTGCGCTCTCAACTTCAAATAGACCGCCGTCATCGTGCCGAAGCAATCCTTCCGCCATCTGGCTTCGTGCCGAATTTCCCGTGCAGAGAATCAAAACGCGCATAGTTCATCACCCACCTGAATGAGTTTCAAAGCTTAGTGGTCAAATCACTGATGTTCACTGGGAGGTGCTTCCTTTCCCACAAACTCTTCGACCTTTTTCTCGATCTGGTCGCGGATGCGGCGAAATACCGCCAACTTTTCAGAGGGCGAACCCGATGCCGTTGCAGGATCCTCAAAACTCCAATCGAGGTACCAGATTGCGCCGGGTAGGACCGGGCACTTCTCCCTCACCTTGTCGCACACACGAATGACGTAATGAAACCGCTGCCCCAGGAACTGCGCAACGTCTTTGGATTGTTGACCGGAGATATCAATGCCAATCTCTTTCATGACTTCCACCGCCGCAGGGTTAAGTTCTGCAGGCAGGGCACCCCCGCTAAACACATCGAAGTGGTCACTCGCGAGATGCCGCAAGAATCCCTCCGCCATTTGGCTGCGGCAGGAGTTTTCCGTGCAAACGAACATTACCCTCTGCTTGATCATATTTCCCCTCATTACCTGCCGGGTATTGGCCAATACTTCCCGCGATCAGGAAAGGTGCTCAGGAGCCTTCCGCCAATCTCACTTCGCCCACGGGCGATGAACTCGATCGGGAGAAATATCGCTGTAACCGCAGGGAGACGCCCACCAGTCCAATCAAGACTGGAACTTCCACCAGAGGCCCGATCACGGCCGCGAAGGCGGCGCCCGAGTGGATTCCAAAAACCGCCACCGCCACAGCAATCGCCAACTCAAAGTTGTTGCTCGCCGCCGTAAAGGAGAGCGTGGCCGTCTTGGAGTAATCCGCGCCCAACTTCCAGCCCATGTAGAACGAAACCAGGAACATCACCACGAAGTAAATCAGAAGTGGAACCGCGATGCGCAGGACGTCCAGCGGAAGTTGAACAATGTATTGCCCCTTCAGCGAGAACATCACCACGATGGTGAAGAGCAGCGCCACCAGCGTGATCGGGCTGATGCGGGGCACAAACTTTTTCTCGTACCACTCACGCCCCCGCGCTCGAACCAGGGTGAACCGGGTGATCATTCCCGCGAGAAACGGAATGCCGAGATAGAAGAAAACACTCTCGGCAATCTGCTTCATGGAGACATTCACAATCGTCCCCTTCAAACCAATCCATGACGGCAGCAGCGTGATAAAGAACCACGCGTAGACCGAGTAAAACAGCACCTGGAAGACGGAATTGAAGGCCACGAGGCCAGCCGCGTAATCGGTGTCGCCTTTGGCGAGTTCGTTCCACACAATCACCATTGCGATGCACCGCGCCAGGCCAATCATGATCAACCCCACCATATATTCGGGGTAGTGCCGCAGGAAGGTGACGGCCAGGACAAACATCAGAACCGGCCCAATCAACCAGTTCTGCAGCAAAGAGAGCAGCAGGATGCGCTTGTTGCGGAAGACCTCACCCAACTCTTCATACCGAACCTTGGCGAGCGGCGGGTACATCATCAAGATCAATCCCGCGGCAATAGGGATGGAAGTTGTGCCCACCTGAAATGCCGTGATGGCCCGCACCAGCCCCGGCAGGAAATAACCGGACGCCACGCCCACCGCCATGGCGAGGAAAATCCAGACCGTAAGATAACGGTCAAGAAACGATAGCTTGCGGGTCAGATGTTCTGACATGGTTCCACCCTTTCGAAATGGGGACTGGGTGCTGGGGACAGGCTTCTGGGGAGTTGGGGCTGGGTTCTAGGAGAGGACCATCGGGGCATTCCACAAAACGCCATCCCCGTGTCCCGTATCCCGAGCCCAGTGCCTCCCCTAACCCCCAATCCCTGATCCCTAACCCCTGATCTCCGGCTTTATCGCCCGAACAAACGCACTCATGAATTTGCCATCCACCTGCGGCGCGATGGCATCAACATCAATGCCCTTGCTGGAGAGCAGTTCGCGCGCGTCGGCAACGTTGTAGACGCGGGTTGGCTCCATGGTGACCACCTCAAACCCCGCGCGTTTAAGCTTCGCCAGATATTCGTTCTCCTCCAGCGCTCCGGCCATGCAGCCTATCCAGAGCTCCACGTTGCGCCGGATTTCCGCTGGCACCTCGCCGCGAACCACGATGTCTGAAACCGCAAACCTTCCACCCGGCTTCAGCACACGAAAGGCTTCACTCAGCACGCGGTCCTTGTCGGCAGAGAGGTTGATGACGCAGTTGGAGATGACCACGTCCACGGAATTATCCGGCAGGGGAATGTTTTCAATTTCGCCCTTCAGGAATTCCACGTTCTGCACACCGGCTTTGCGCTGATTGTCATGCGCGAGGGCCAGCATCTCATCCGTCATGTCCAGTCCGTATGCCTTGCCCGTGGGCCCCACGCGGCGGGCGGAAAGCAATACGTCAATGCCGCCGCCTGAACCCAAATCGAGCACCGTCTCACCCGGTTTCAATTCGGCGAGCGCAGTGGGATTTCCGCAGCCGAGCGAGGCCATCAAGGCCGCCTCTGGAATCTCGCTGGTCTGGCTGCCGTCATAGAGGTTTCCGGAAATGGGGTCCTTGCAGCCCTCCACCGCCGGCGCCGCGCCACAACAGGTGCTGCCCCCTTTGAAAACGCGCAGGGCCGCCTGCCCGTACTTCTCCTTCACCACTTCTCTTATATTTTGTTCGCTCATCTGGTCTTCCTTTCCGGCCCGCTCTTGGGGGCCGACCCGATCGCGACGAGCGTGCCGGGGTCCATCGCCTTGTTCCTTGTGCAACACTCCGCATAGAGGAAGTCGATGACCTCCTGAAGCGCCTCCAGATTCGCCGAACACCAGAGAAAGGTTCCCTCGCGCCGCACCCTCACCAGTTCTTCATTCTTGAGTTTGTCGAGGTGATGGGAGAGCGTGGAGGCGGGAATCTCCAACTCCTCCTGGATATCGCCCACCACCAGCCCTTGCGGGTGAGCCGTGAGCAGCAGTTGCATGATGCGCAACCGTGGCTCCGCCCCCATGGCGGCAAACATATCGGCATAGCGGGTGACGGATTGAGGGTCTTTACGAGTCGGCATATTTCGATGATACTGGAAATATAAAATAATACAAGCGGAAATAATCGCCGAGGCGCCTTCATGGACTTTAAGGCACTACGAAACCCACCACCGGCATAGTCTGGAAAGGCTTGGATCCGGCCTATCGCGCGTCACGCCTGCGGCGGCGCGGGGCGTTGATAAATGATCATCCATGAGATTCCGAACTTGTCTCGCAGCATGCTGAAGCGGAAGGCGAAAAAGGTCTCCTGCATCGGCATAAAGATCTGGCCACCGTCGGAGAGCAGGGCATGAATCCGTTCCGCCTCTTCGATGCTGTCTACCGAAAGGGTAAGGTAAGCGCTGCGCATCGGATGGACTTTGTCACCGGGGATGTCCGCACCCATTAGTTCCGTCCCGCCCAATTCGATGCGGGCGTGCAGAACGGCCTTCTCCCAGCCGGGCGGCACGTTGCTGGTGTCAGGCTGTTGCGACCAGGTTATCAAGCTCGTGATCTTTCCGCCCAGATGCTTTTCGTAGAACCGGAATGCCTCTTCGCAGTTGCCGCCATAGTTCAGATAGGTGTTCAGTCTCATCGTTTTGATCTTCCTTTCGGAGATTTGGCTTGAGGTACAAACGGTGGAATCAGGGGAGTGGGGTCGCGCTGCTCCCAGCGGCGATAGGCTTCCGCCAGGACGAATTCGCGGTTCTGCTTCAGATACTCGGTGGCGGCGCAGGACGCGGCGGTCTCCTCATGTTGCGCCGCCCAGATGAGAAGTTCCAGCAGAACCGGGGCCAGCGCAATGCCCTTCGGCGTAAGACGGTAATGGTTGCTGCGCCCGTCGCCCTCCACCGGCTCGGTGGTCAGCAGGCCGGCGGCTTCAAGCTTGTGCAGGCGGTCGGAAAGGATGTTGGTGGCAATCCCCTCCCCCGCGCGCTGGAACTCACGGAACGTGCGGTAGCCGCGCACCATCATGTCGCGAATGATCAGCAGCGACCAGCGGTCGCCAAGGATATCCAGCGAAACGCTGACGGGGCATCCGGAGCGGGGCTTGGGATTGGTTTTCTTCGGCACGAGGGAAAGCTATCACATCTCGCTTGCATTTTGCAAGCGAACGATGTTAATAATGGGCGGGCGCCTGTAGCGGCGGTCTCTGACCGCCGCAGAGGCTCGCAGCCTAAAGGGTGGTCGAAAGGCGAGAACTGGCGGTCTGAGACCGCCGCTACAGGCGCCCGCCCTGTCGCAACTTGGACACAACCTAATCCTTATCATTGAAAACAAGGAGGTTCGAATGAGCGCATTAAAGGACTTTCCCCGCATAACACCGTTTCTCTGGTTTGACGCCAACGCGGAAGAGGCGGTGGCCTTCTATCTCAGCGTCTTCAAGAACTCGCACCGCCTGGATGAGCTGCGCACCACCGATGACACACGCGCGCCCAAAGGCAGCATCCTCACTGTGGCGTTTGAGCTCGACGGCCAGAAGTTCACCGCCATCAACGGAGGCCCCTATTACAAATTCAATGAGGCCGTATCGTTTGTGGTGCGGTGCGACACGCAGGCGGAAGTGGACCACTATTGGTCAAAGCTGACGGAGGGTGGCAGCGAAATCCAATGCGGCTGGCTGAAGGACAAGTTCGGGCTCTGCTGGCAGATCGTTCCGGCGCGGCTGCCCGAACTTGTCAAACATCCAAAAGCGATGCAGGCCATGCTGAAGATGAAGAAGCTTGATATCGCGGAGCTTGAACGCGCCGCACAATCCTGAGGGATGGCAACAAAAAGCAGGGCGGTTCGCGAACCGCCCCTACCAAGAGTGCCGCATTTCCGCACGACCCATGCTCACCCCAGTACCGGTATGGAAACGGAACGCACCGCGCGGGCGTCATCGCTGAGCAGAAAGTGAATGACGCGCGCCACGTCCTCCGTTGCGACCCACTTGGTGAAGTCAGCCTGGGGCATGTCTCGCCGGTTGGCCTTCGTATCCATGGTTCCCGGTAGAATGCAGTGCGCATGAATATCGTAGCCTTTCAACTCGCTGGCCAGGATTTCGGTAAACTGCCGCACCGCGCCTTTCGAGATCGCGTAAGCGGCAATGCCCGCGCCGCCGCCATCGAGAATCGCTCCACTGGAAATGGTAATGATGCGGCCGAAGTTCTGCCGGATCATCTGCGGAACGACGGCATGCGCGGCAAGATAGACGGTGCGCAGGTTCAGATTGAACATGCTGTCCCAGGTCTCCTCGCTGGTTTCATGAATCTTTCCCGCCGCAAATCCGCCGGCAATGCAGACCAGAAAGTCCACCTTGCCCCAGCGCGCCGTAACCTCAGCAACGAAGCGTTCAACTTCCGCAGCTTCCGTGAAATCGGCCTTCGCGCCCCACAGTTGTTCGCTTGCCGCTCCGGCGCGGCTCTCCAAGGCTGCCCAATGTTCTTGGGCGGTGTAGGGCACGGCCACCAGTGCTCCGCCGGCAGCAAGATCGAGCGCCACGGCGCTGCCCAATGCGCCGGATCCACCGGTAACGATGGCCACCCTGCCGTGAAGGTCCATAAGCTCACCTCGCTTCGATAGAATTTCAGGAAAAAAGAGATGATAGCAGACGAAGGCAACAAGATTCGGACAAAAGGTCATTGAAAATCGGTATATATGTCATTTAATGGCGATATGAGCAATAACCCTTTTGACTTATTTATCACTTGGGCATAGCATGTCGGCCCAAGGAGTGCGGGATCGATATGATTGGGGAGACGCTTGCCCATTACGGGTTTGAGGGACTGCTGGGTGAAGGCGGGTCGGGAGTGGTCTATCGCGGCCGCGACCTGCGCCTGGAACGTCCGGTGGCCATCAAGGTTCTGGCGGATGCCCTGCGCGACGATGAGCTTGCGTGGGCACGCCTGCTGCGTGAGGCGCGCCTGGCTTCAAAGCTGAACCACCCGCACATCGCCGCCATCTACGACCTGGGTGAAGAGGATGGCCGCGCCTACATCGTGATGGAGTTTGTTGAGGGGCTGCCGCTGGCGGACCTGATACCGGAGGGCGGCATGCCACTGGAGCAGGTGATGAATTACGCCACCCAGATTGCCGGCGCGCTCGGTTTTGCCCACGACCACGGCACACTGCATGGCGACCTGAAGGGATCAAACATCATCGTCACTCCCGAAGGAGAGATCAAGCTGCTGGACTTTGGCCTCGGCCGCCGCATTCCGCGCCTTGGCACGGTGGAAGTCTCCAGCTCCAATGTGCCCCTGGCGCAGACCGGCGCCACCGCGGGAACGCTGCCCTATCTCGCGCCGGAAGTCTTGCGCGGCAATGACACCAGCGTGCAGAGCGACGTCTGGTCACTGGGCGTGCTGCTCTATCAAATGGCCACGGGCGAACTGCCCTTTCGCGGTGCCACGCCCTTCGAGCTCAGCATGGAGATCATGATGAGCGCGCCCAAGCTGGAGGCGCTGCCCGAGCCGCTGCAATCCACGCTGCGCCGCTCACTGGAAAAGGACCCGGTGGCCCGATTCCCGCACGTGCGCGCGCTGGCGGGTTCGCTGCATGGGATTCGCCGCGAGGATGGGGTCGCCACACAAGATCCTGCAGCCATCGAAGCGGCAAATCCCCCGGCGGTGGTTGAACCCGTTAGTCCACTTCCCGTCCCCCACCGAAACCGCAGGTGGTGGGCGGCGGGCGCGGCAGCGGCGCTCGCGGCATTCCTGCTGGCAGGGGTTTACGCCTGGCGTGTTTGGCCGGAATCCCACCCCGCACCTCCGGTTTCCACCACATCTGTTGCCAGCATTCCCAAACCTGCGCCCGTGGAGAATCCTGACGCCAAAGTTTGGGTCAATACAGACTCCGGAACCTATCACTGCCCCGGTACCCGATGGTATGGCAAGACGCGCGAAGGCGAATTTATGAAGCAGAAGCAGGCGAGAGTGAAAGGCTATCACCCTGCAGCCAAACACGCGTGCATTTGAAGGCGCAACAGATCAAACGGGCTGGCCCACGCCAGGCAGAAAAGCGAGGATGGGAGTAGGAAGGGATATCGAGAGAACTAATCGCCGACGGAGGTATCCGTAGAGGCCGCGGTGGATACGGAGTTGGCCCGAATCACGAAGCTCTCATCGGTGAAGTAGTAGACGCCGCCCGTCTGGCCGTAGACGGAGGGGTTCCCGAGCAGGTTGTAGCCATTCCAGGTATTGGTGGCAGCATTAAACAGGGAGGCCGTGTAGAAAAAACTGTAACCACTCTTATAGCCGCCGGCGAGCGTTTCATCCAGCAGGCCTGCGGCGGTGGAAGTAGCCTGTTGACCGGCAGGCGGAGGGCCCAAAACTGTAAGTGATGACGAGAAGCCCGTCCCATAAGTGCCGGAGTAGCTTACCTCGGCGGTGGAGATGTTACGCATGCTTTCGATGGCGGAGGCTTGGTTGGCGGCAATGCGGCTGCGCAGGAAGTTGGGGATAGCGATGGCGGCAATAATCAGGATGATTGCGACGACAATCAAGAGTTCAATGAGCGAGAAACCCCGCTGGTCCTTATGCATGGCCTGTTCTCCTCCCCCAACGGACGCAACGCAAACTGGTGTCGCGGAAACGGCGCTGAACCCGTCCTGTCATGGTTAGAAGCACGTCAGATACCAACACCCCAGATCTGCATAGGCCCTGAGTAATTGAAAACAGAGGCTTTCCCAACTCCAGAAGGAGGAATCGTATCACAATCGGACACAGAGTGGAACAACCACTGACAAAAATTGTCTGGACTAGAGCCTCTTTCAGGCCGCCTCCCTCCGGGCAAAACACGCCCCGCATTCAATAGGCCAGATGCATATACCAATTTAGGCTACAATTCTGGGTAAGAAGCGAGCCCCGTTTCCGGCAGGGCAAAACCAGCCCCTAGGGCAGGATCTCAACCTCGGCGCCGCGGCGCTCCGCCGAAAGGTAGGCGCTGTAGAGCACCGCAATACTGTCGCGGGCCAGTTCCCCGCTTGAAAGCGGCGCGCGGCCGGAGGCCATGCTGGTGATGAAATCCTGGAACTCCTGCGGGTAGCCGTTCTGCCAGTCTTCGTCGGGTGCGGGATTGCTCCAACCCTGCTTGGTGCCAAGCTTCTCCGCCACGTAGACATCCTTCAGCAGGTCCTCGCGGGGGTTGTAGGTTTCAATCGCGTCAATGGGATTCAGATTGCAGCGGGTGCGTTGATTGTTGGCAAAGATGTCAATCCAGCTGTGAACGCCGCCCAGAACGAGCTCGGTGGAAAAGACATCGCCCACCGTGCCATCTTCAAAGGCAACGTGCACCTGGCAGTAGTCCTCAATGTCGTCGTAGGAAGTGCGGAGGAATCCCTCGTCACGGTAACTCTTGAGCCGTGTGATCTCATGCGTGCGGGCGGAGACGGTGGCGGGGCGGATGGGCTTGCCATCGCGCGCCTCGCCCTCCGCGCGTTTGAGGTGCAGGATGGCCGAAAGCGGATGGCAGCCCTTGCCCACCAGGGAGCCGCCGCCGGAGAACTTCCAGATGCCATAGTAAGGTGAGTGAGACCCACTGTGCGATTCGTCCCCCATCATCCACAGGATCTGCGCGCCGCTCTTCACCAGCATTTCCCGCGCCTTGACGAGGGTAGGCGCATAGACCCAATTTTCGGCGTATCCCAGTTGCTTCCCTGAGGCGCGGGCGGCGCTCAAAATGCGGTCGCAACTTGCCAGCGCTTCACGCAGCATCACTTCCTTGCTGAAGGTGTTGCCGCGAAAGTCGTCCGTTCCCGGGCCGTAATAGCCGGTGAAGGGCTTTTCAATAATCACGTGCTTGCCACGCTGGAAGGCCTCAACGGCCAGCGGTTCGTGGGTGGAGCCGGGCGTACACAGGTCAATGACGTCAACGGCATCGCACAACTCCTCGAGGGTGGCGAAGGCCTTCACGCCATACGCCCGCGCAAAGGCATCGCGCGACTCCGCTGACTTCGCGGTGACGCCCACCACTTCAACGGGCACACCATACACACGCCGGAAAGCTTCCCAATGAAAGCGCGCGGCGAATCGCGCCCCCACCAATCCCACTCGAATTGCGGTTGCCATGGAACACCTCTCGTTCGGGTCTTCCTCCCGGGCGGCCGCAACCAATCCGCTGCCTCCGCTCGAAAAGAGGTAGGATTCTATCACCGCGTTCGCACTGTGGAAGCAAGTAATTCGCTGGGCGGGTGCGTGGAGGACAAGCGCCTCACCGGGCCGGAATACCGGCAATTCAGGTCTTCTGGAACCATCGATTTATGCCCCCGCCGACCGCGAGCATTGCCCTGGTCCACCCGCCCCTTTCCACACCTTCCAGCGGCGGGGGAAATTCTGCCAGTGCCAAGATCTCACGTCTGGGAGTATGATGTAGGGGGCAAGGTAACCTCCTGAGGAATGCCGGATAGGTGTAAGCCGCGGCTGTAACCCAGGTGAAAGAAGGAATTGTGGCTGAAGAAAGACTAAAGATTGCAGTATTCATTGATTTTGACAACATCCAGATTGGCGTCAAGGAGACGCTGGGAAAAGACTTTGACGTATCCATCGTGCTCGAGGCACTCAAAGAGCGGGGAGAAGTAGTCAGCAAGGTCGCCTATGCGGATTGGCCGCGTGCCAGCGAATACAGCCGTGAGATGACGCAGCACGCCATCCACATGGTTCAGCGCAGCGTGACGCCGCGTGGCGACAAGAACGGCGCGGACATTAACCTGGCGCTCGACGCCCTGGAAATGGCCTTCACGCGTGACCACATCAACACCTTCGTCATTGTCGGCGGCGACAGCGATTTCATGGCGTTGGTGGAGAAACTGAAACAGTATGACAAACGGGTATTCGTGGTCGGTGGCCGTCAGTTCACCAGCGGCATTTTGCAGCGGAACTGCCACGAGTTCATTTCGTATGAGAACCTGCTGAAGTCCGGCAGCGACTCATCACGTTCGGCTTCACGCACGCCGCGCACAGCTTCGCGCAGTGCGGAGGGCCGCGCGCTCTCCACGGCGATGCCGAACATCCAGCGCGCGCTGCAGATTCTGGCGGAACGCGAAGTTGCTCCTCAACTCGGCCTGTTGAAGAGCACGCTGTTGCAGCTTGATGCCACGTTCAGTGAACGTGACTTCGGCGCCGGATCATTCCTGGAATTCATCCAGAAACTTCGCAAGGCGGGTCTGGTGGAAATGCGCCGGACTGATCGCGGATATCTTGTGGAAGCGACGGAAGGCGAGGCAGCCGCGCGCGAAGCTACGCCGGAAACGGTGGCGGAAGCAGCCATCGCGGCGGCGGAGGCGGAACCCGCGGCGGCAGTGGAAACAGCGCAAGGTGAAGCCCCGGCCGAAGCCAGCGCTCCCGCACCTGCGGCAGCCGTGGCCACAACACCGGTGGCGGCGCCAGCAACAGCGACAGTGTCGGTTAATACGTTGGCCTCCGCGCCCGCAAGCACAGAAGAATCGCTGGCGGCGTTGCGGCAGGCATTACCGCTCCATTTTGAGAAAGCGCCCAACCGGCCTCTCTACCTGCGGCAAATCCGGCAGCTCCTGCGAGCGGCTGGAAGTTCCGTTGATGAACGGTCAGGCTTTCGCGGCTTGCTGGATATTCTCCACCAGGCACAGCGTGAAGGCTGGCTGCGTCTGCATCGGGACCGCAAAGGAGTCTGGCGGGCATTCCCTGCCGGGGCAATTACTTCTGCGGCAATTCCATCCATAACGGCAGAGGCTGCCAATGGATTGGAAGTGCCTTTGGAGACCGGGCAGGAGCTTGAACCAGGACTCGAACAGGAATTGGAACAGGACTTCCTCCTGCCGGTGGAAACCGACGTGAACTGGGAAGCGATGGATTTAGTGGAAGAACTTCCCGAACCGGATGTGCCGCTAGTTGCGGAGGTTACCGAAGAACCGGTGGTGGTGGAGGTCATTGAGGAAGTCAATGCCGTGCCGCTGGAAGAACCCGCTCCTCCAACCAAAGCGCGCAAGGGTCGAGCCCCCAAGGCCGGAGCAAAAACCGCCAAGCGCAAAGCACCTGCAAAGCGCAAGACCAAGGAACCAGAAACACCGAGTGAATAGTAAACGATGCAATCAGGTGATCCGGTGGTCCAGTAATCGGGCCATCGGGTCATCGGTGCATCTGCTGATCGATTGAACAAGACTTCGCCGTATCTCCTTCCCGACTGCCCCCGTTCATTCTGAATTATCCCCGCACCTTCGCTTGCTTAACGGCATTGCTTCGCGGAATAATGAGCGCATGACCTCAGCGTTCAAGCTGAACCCCGAACAGTTGAAAGCCGTCGAGCATGGTGAAGGCCCGCTGCTGATTATCGCCGGGCCGGGCAGCGGCAAGACTCGCGTCATCACGCAACGGATCGTCCATCTCTTAACCAGCAAGGGGAGCGGGCCCAACGAACCGTCACTCCTCCCTGAATTCCTGATTCCGGCGGACAAGAGTGATGGACACTTTGCGGAGGGGATCCAGCCGGAAAACATCCTGGCACTGACATTCACAGAAAAAGCCGCGCGGGAGATGAAGCGCCGCGTGCGTGAAACCATGCCGGAGATTGAGGCCATGCCCCAGATCTCCACTTTCCATGCATTCTGCTACGAGGTGCTGCGTAAGCGCCATTTTGAACGCACACTTTTGGACAAGGTCGATGTCTGGATATTCCTGCGCCAGCGGATGGAAAGCCTTGGGCTCCAGTTCTACCAAAAGTTGGCGGAACCGGGCGCATTTCTCCACTCACTCAATGACTTCTTCTCGCGATGCCAGGATGAGTTGATCGAGCCCGCGGATTTTGAGCGCTACGCTGAGGCCATGGAGCAGGACTACCAGGCGATGGCGCCCTCCCTGGACGCGGCCGAACGCACGCTGCTGGTGCAGGAAGTCCAGAAAAAGCAGGAACTGGCGCGCGTCTTTCGCAACAGCCGAAAGCTGATTGAAGAAGCAGGCAGTTCAAGTCTCGGCAGCCTGATTCCGGAAACGGTTCGGTTGTTCGATCGGGAGCCGGAGGTTCTGGAATCCTATCGCCAGCTTTTCCGCTATGTGCTGGTGGATGAGTTCCAGGACACGAATTACGCCCAGGTGGAACTGCTGAAGCGCCTGGTGAAGCCGCCTTACAACATCACCGTCGTCGGCGACGACGATCAGGCCATCTACCGTTTTCGCGGAGCATCACACGGCGCGTTCAAGATGTTCGACGAGGCCTATACCGGGCACGAAACAGTCTTCCTTGACTCCAACTTCCGCTCCACCAAGCGTATTTTGCGCGTGGCGGAGGTGCTGATTGCGAAGAATGACCGGTATGAAGCCAAGCCTCAACTTCGCGCCAGCCGGGAAGAGGGCTCGCCCGTCTACCTGCTGCAATCACCTGACTACCTGAGCGAAGCTGCCTGGATTGCGGACGAAGTGGAGCGGCTCATTCAGAAAAGGACGCCGCCCGCCGACATCGCCGTGCTCTACCGCGCGCACAACCATCGCGATCCGCTGGTGGAGCAATTCCGCCGGCGGAAGATTCCCTTTGCCATCCGCGGCCTCTCGATTCTCTCCACCACCATCTTGCGTGACTTGGTGGCATACCTGAACATCATCCACTCCGCGCGCGACAACGTCAGCCTGACGCGCGTATTGTTGACGCCGCGATGGAACTTCCCCGAGGAACTGGCACTGGATGCGCGCAAGCAGGCGTTACGCGACCGCTGCTCTCTCTACGAAGTTCTGGATTCATGGGAAAGATCAGCAGACGCAAACCGCCTGGCGGCCACAGGCTGGCCCGATTTGAAGCACCTGCTGGATGAATTGCACCAGTTCGCCGCGCACGCCCCGGTGACAGCGCTACTCCAAAAGTTGATTGGACGACTGGAACTGAACTTCTTGCCCCAGGATCCCGACGGCGCATACGTGGAGGCCTTCAGAAAGTTCCTGGAGAAGTGGGAAGGTAAAAGCGAATCATGGAAGCTGGATGCTTTCTGGGAGTACTTTCAGTATTTCCGCGAAGCCGGAGGGCAGATCGAAGCTCCCGAGCCTGAAAATAGCGCGCGCGCCGTGCAGATGATGTCCGTGCACGCCGCCAAGGGCCTGGAATTTCCCGTGGTCTTCATCCTCAGCGTCGCCCCGCGGCGCTTTCCCCATACTGAACAGAAACCCGTCATTGAATTTCCAGAGGCACTGCGCAAGGGACCGCCGCCACCCGCCAACATCCATGAGCAGGAGGAGCGGCGATTGCTCTATGTGGGGTTGACTCGCGCCAGGGACCGGCTGTACGTGTCCAGTGTCAGCAAGAACGGCAAGAAGCCCTCCGTCTTCATCAGCGACCTCACTTCCAACGCCGCGGTGGAAGCCCGCGACATTGAGCGCATCCTGGTTCCTGAAGCTCCCACTGAGGCTCCAGCCCCACCACAGCATGATGAGATTGCCGCACAAGGTCCGCCTGCCGCACCCAGACCACAGGGAAGCTTGTTTGGGGATGCGGCAAACGGGCCGGGAATCCACCCGCCCCTCGCCCGATGGGCCAGCAGTACTCCGGTGATCAAACCGGATGAAAAGCTCCAGCTCAGCGCTTCAGCGCTTGAGACGTATGACACCTGTCCGCAGAAATTCATGTTCAGCCACTATCTGAAGATTCCCACGGGTCCGCAGCCGGCACTGACGTTCGGCAACATCATGCATCAGTGCGTACGCCGCTTCTTTGAGCTGCGGCGCCAGGGACCGGTGGCATTTGAACAGCTCCAGGCGCATTTTGAGCAGGTGTGGAAGGGCACGGGCTTTGAGGATGATTACCAGGAGCAGGCTTACAAAAAGGCGGGGCTTGAGCAACTCCGCGTATTCGCAAGCCGGAATGAAAACGTCACGGCTTTCCCCATTGCCGCCGAAGCACACTTCTCTCTCGACCTTGGCGACGTAGTCCTGGAAGGACGGATCGACCAGATCAATCCCCTTCCCGACCAATCCGTGGAGCTGGTGGATTACAAAACCGGGCGGCCACCCACCCAGAAGGATGCGGATAAGAGCCTTCAGCTCTCTGTGTATGCCCTCGCGGCGCGCGACGAGTTGCATTTGAATCCAACCAAGCTCACATTCTACAGTCTGACGAGTAATGAACCCGTCCGCACCGTTCGCACTTCCAAGAGCCTTGACCTGGTCGTCACGGAGATTCGCGGCGTGGCAGAACAGATTCGGAAACAGCTATTTCCACCCAAGCCGGGGTTTGCGTGCAAGTATTGCGATTACGAGCTGATCTGCCCGGCGCATGAAGAAAGCTTTTAGGAAGTCATCAGTTTTCAGTTATCAGCAATAGACTGTCAGGCCTCTATTGCTCGTAATGGACAAGTACGGAACAACGGACCATTGAAGACTGAATACTGATGACTGAAGACTAAAATGAGGTTCCCCAATGAACTCCATCGTACTAATCCTCCTCGGCGTGGCATTAGGCGCGGTTATCGGATGGCTGCTGGCGGCAAACCGCAGCCGGACGGAGCTGGTAAAGTCCCAGGTTGATGCTGAAGGCCGCGTGAAGGCGGCGGAAAGCACGTTGCAGGAGGTCCGGGCGCGTGTTAGTACGCTCCAGGCAACGATCGATGGGCGTGAGCGAGAGGCAGCAGGGCTTCAGCAGAAGCTTCGGGATGAAAGTGAACAGAAGGTCAAGGCCCAGACTGAGCTCGAAAGCGCCAGAGCCGCAGCCCAAGACTCAAATCAATTGCGGGAGCGGTTGAAAGTGGAGGGCGAACTACGAGTAGCCGCTGAAACCAAGCTGCGCGAGTCCCAAGCGAATCTGGAGGAGCAGAAGAAGATCCTGGACGACGCACGGAAGACACTGCTGGAGGCGTTCCAGGCGCTTTCCGCGGAGGCGCTCAAGAGCAACAACCAGGCCTTCATCACCTTGGCGCGCAGCCAGTTTGAAACCTTGCAGGCACAAGCCAAAGGCGACTTGGAAACACGGCAGAAGGCCATTGACGGCATCGTCAGCCCCCTCAAGGAATCCCTGGGCAGATACGAAAGCCAGATCCTGGAGATGGAAAAGACCCGGCAGAAGGCTTATGGCACTCTCGATGAACAATTGCGCACCCTCGCCCAGGCCAACCAGCGGCTGGAGGAAGAGACCAAGAACCTGCGCAGCGCTTTAAGTTCACCGCTCAAGGCCCGCGGCCGGTGGGGAGAGCTGACGCTTCGCCGGGTGGTGGAGCTTGCCGGCATGTCAGAGCATTGCGACTTCACCGAACAGGAGTCCATCAATACGGAAACCGGGCGGCAGCGGCCGGACATGATTGTAAACCTTCCCGGGAATCGCCGCATCGCCGTGGACGCCAAGGTTCCCCTGCAAGCCTTCCTCGACGCGGTCAATACGGAAAAGACTGATAAGGAGCGGGCGGATGCGCTGGCCACACACGGCGGCTTGGTGCGCGGCCACATGAATCAACTATCGGAACGCAAATACTGGGAACAGGTTGGGCCCGAACTTGAATTGGTGGTGCTGTTCCTGCCGGGTGAATCCTTTTTCAGCGCCGCCCTTGAGCAGGACCGTCAACTGATTGACGATGGCATGCAGAAGAAAGTCGTGCTGGCCACTCCCACCACCCTCATCGCCCTCCTGCGCTCAGCCGCATATCTGTGGCAGCAGGAGAAGATTACACAGAATGCCAGGCAGATCAGCGAACTGGGCAGAGAGCTATACGATCGCTTAAAGACATTCCTTGGACACTTCCAATCGCTTGGATCATCCATGGAACGCTCCGTGGAGTCCTATAACAAGGCAGTTGGTTCAATGGAAAGCCGCGTGTTGGTGTCAGCGCGGAAGTTCAAGGAACTGGGAGCGGCGGCGGGCGAGGAGATTCCCGAACTTGAACCGGTGGATGAGGTGCCGCGCACACTGGCCGCGCCTGAAAAAGAGGCCAAAGAGTGATCTATCAGGCACATTGGAAGGGTGCGGAAACGCATCAAAGGTGCATGGATAAAGGTGAAAATGAACATTTAAGGCGGGATTGATGTGCGGTTAAGGACTCAATAAGCTTCCCCAGAAAAACTTAGGGGGTGCATCGCTGCACCCCCCGTGAGTTCCTATCAAACTTCTGAAAGAAGCTTACCGCTTTTTCTTGGCTTTCTTTTTCGCTGCCATTCTATTCTCCTCTCGAACTCTTTTAGATTTTTCCGCCAGCGTAGCTGACGGAGCGCGTCTTCATTCATCATGTATAGAGTTACAACATTATCTTGTCAAGAGGAAAGTGAATAGTGACGTTGAAAAAAGTGAATTGTGTTGAAGAATTCTCAATGAACTGTTCCTGTGATGAGGCAGACGGAACGCCGAAGTGAGTGATGGAACACGCTTGGGACCCGCACAATCAGCGGGTACAATGAAATTTCATGGCATTTTTGATTCACGTTCAACACTGCTTTGTATGAAATTGGAAAAACGGGCGGCATGGTTCGAAAAAGTTAACCGTAAAATCGGGTATAACGCGCCGCCTTAAACATGCATCCTATAAACAAGGCCCGAGATCGCCATAAGGACAACCATGAAAAGCGCACATGCATCTTCCCAACGAAACATGAAAACCATGCGAAATATCCTCTGCTCACTTTGCATTTTGCTTTCGGCTGCCTCTTTCGCCGGCGCGCAAGAGGCCCAGGAGCCTCCGGCGCCCGGCACAACACTGAAAGTCACCTCGGAAGTTGTGAATGTCTACGCCGTGGTGCGGGGGAAGAATGGCCGGCTGATTCCCGACCTCACCAAAGATGACTTCATGTTGGAGGAAGACCAGCAACCGCAGGTTATCAAGTACTTTTCGAAGGCAACCGATACACCGCTGACCATGGGCATCCTGGTGGACACCAGTCCCAGCCAGGGCGAGGTGCTGGATGTGGAGAAAAGAGAGGCGGAAGCATTTCTGGAAGAAGTAATGCGCCCCAAGGATCTAACTTATGTCCTGCACTTTGACGTTGAGGTGGAGTTGCTTCAGGATTTCACCGCCGACCTGCACCTGCTGAACAAGGCCATTGATGAAACCGAGATCAATGGAGGTGGCGTGCGGACCACAGGGACCTTTCCTTCCGGCGATTCAGGGGGGGCGACTCATCTTTACGATGCCGTCTACCTCTCAGCGCGCGAGTTGTTGAAGAATGAGGTGGGCCGCAAGGTTCTAATCCTCCTGACCGATGGCGAAGACCAGGGAAGCAAGGTCAAGTTGGAAGCGGCGCTGGAAGCGGCGCAGAAGGCCGACATCATCATCTATTCCATCGACATCAGCGATGCAGCCTTTTACCACCATCAGGGGATGGGATATAACGGGGAGCCGATCTTACGAAAGCTCTCAGAGGAAACCGGCGGCAGGGTAATCCAGGTGAAAAACGAAAGTGATACTTCCATTGCATTCCAGCACATCGCCAATGAACTCCGCACTCAGTATTTGCTGGGATACACTCCCACGAATGCAAAACTCGATGGGACATTCCGCAAGATTCTGGTGAAAGTTCCGACCAAGGATGCAAAGGTAAACGCCCGGCGGGGATATTATGCGCCAGTAGGGTAGCTGGAAGCATCAAGCTAACAGCATACAGCTACTGCGAAGGCGCGAAGTAACCCGACTTGGCGCGAACGTGCAGGGTCTTGTCCGTGGGCAAAATCGAAATATTGCGAAAGGTCCCGTCACGGGCTGTGTTTGTGGAAGTGTAGCTCAGCAGGAATTGCGTGCGCAGGTCGCGCCCAATTGCCCGAAAATCCTCAGCAAGGTCGTTCGCCTCGAAAGGAAAGAAGGCGCGTCCCCCGGTCTCTTCCGCCAGGCGCCTCAGCGTCTTATCGCCTTTATGCTCAGCCCCCGTGCGGTTGGTGCTGATGGTAAAGATGGTCACTTCGGCCCGTTGCGCCATGGCAAGCGCTTCCTCCCGCGTGTGCTCACTCTGGTTGTCCTCACCATCGCTAACCACAATCAGCATGCGGCGCAGATAAGGCTCCGGAGGCGGGAAAAAGAGCAATTTTTCCTTGCAGGAATAGAAGATGGCGTCGTAGAGGCTGGTTACGCCTCCCGCCTGCAAGCCGTGGATGGCGCTCGCGAGCTGTTCGACGTTGTCCGTGTAATCCTGAACGACCTTTGACTCCGCATCAAAGCCCACCACAAACGCCTTGTCCTTTCCACGACGGATCGTGTCCGAAAGGAAATCCGTGGCGGCTTGCTGCTCAAAGTGCAGGCGGTCGCGAATGCTGTTGCTGGTATCAATCAGCAGGCCGATGCGCAGGGCAAGGTCGGTTTCACGGCTGAAATACTGGATAGGCTGCGGTTTGCCGTCCTCGGAGAGATTGAAGTCGTCCTTGGTCATCATGATGACGAGGCGATTCTTCTTGTCGGTCACCGTCAAGGGCACGTTCACCAGGTAGACGCGCGAAGTGATGGGCCCGGAGGTGGTGGTGATTTCCTCCTGCGTTGTGGGTGCGGCGGGCTTTGCCTCTTGCGCCGGGAGCCATCCCGGGAGGGCAACGAACAGCAGCAGAGTGGCAAGAATTCTCTTCATCATGGGGTCACACCGCCTGACGCAAGTAATTATAGGAAGCGCTCTGCGAGCCGTCAACGAACATCCTCTATCCACCCACAGAGTCTGCCAATCCATTGGAAGCGACACCGGGGGCAGCCGGTTGCCCCTCCGCGCGCTTCCTGGCCTTCATTGTTTTCTCGATCTTGCGTGGAGACCCGGCGCGCGAGGTCACTTCCCCCCGCTCGAACTTGTACTCAACGCAGGTTGCGCCTTCCAGCCCCAGGCGAATCAGGGCTTCAATATCCAGCTGGCGCTCTGCCTCATCCAGCTCCTTGGGGCGCGCAAAGATGGCGGGAGAGCGCGGCATAAAGCGCGGGCAACAATCTTCAAAAGGCTCGCAGGAAATCTTGTAGGTCCCAATTTTCTGGGCCAGGCGGATGATTTCTGATTTGTCGTCGCCGGCAAGGGGGCGATACACCGGAAGGTCTAAACCCTGATCGATCGCCTTCATGTTGTGCAGCGTTTGCGACGCCACCTGGGAAACACTGTCGCCGGTGACGAGCCCGTGGGCACGCTCGGCCCAGGCAATGTTCCGGGAGATCCGCCCCATCATGCGGCGATAGAGCAGCACGCGGTAGCTTTCATGCGCGCCCGCCACAATCTGGCGTTGAATGGCATCAAAGGGCACAAGGTAAAGGCGCGAGGTGAATTGATAGGGCGTCAGCGTGCGCACCAGCTCATCCGCGATGCCCGTGGAAGAGTTGCGCGACGCCGATGGGGTGCCGAAAAAATGGGCAAAGCTGACGTGGCAGCCGCGGCGCATCATCTTGTAGGCCGCCACGGAGGAATCAAAACCTCCGGAAAGCAGCGCCAGCACGCGGCCACTGGTGACGGCGGGAAGTCCGCCCGGACCTTGCACGCGGCGGGCATAGATCAGCGCCTTGCCGGGAATGATCTCCACCTGGCAAGTGACTTCGGGGTCAGTCAGCTTCACGCGGACCGTTGCATCACGCGCCCTTAGAAATTCGAACACCCTGCCACCCAGCTCAACTTCCAATTCCATGGAGTTCATTCCGTATTGCGCATCCGCCATCTTGACGCGCACGGCGAAGTTACGCGGATTCAACTCCGCCATCATTTCACAAGCCGCCGCAGTGAGGGATTCAAGAGGGCTGGGAATTTCGCGCGCGATGGCAATATAGGCAATGCCGAAAACCCGCTGCAAGCGCTCTAAAATGCCGGGAATCGCCTCGTCGTTGGCGGGTGTAAGGATTATTCGCTCGGAGATGCCCTCAATCGATGCCACGGGCAGGTCTTCAACGCTCTGCTTGACTGCGGTGCGTAGGCGGCTGAGGAAATAGCTCTTGTTCTCGCCCTTTAGCCAGATTTCATGGTAATGAAGAATCAGAACTTGCTTCATGCGAAAGTTTCTCGTTCCGAGGCGGCGAAGATTGGCAGAGCCTGCGGGTAAATTCAGCAGAATTTAGAATATCGGTTTTCACGCCGGCCCGCAAGCGAGGGAGGGGGTCGTGGTGCATTAGATTGATGGGGTGGTGGCAATTGAACTTCGCCAGATGACGGGGCAATCCCTCATTAACATCGGGCATAGACCTCACTCCAGTTGTAGGCGGTGAAACGAATGCCGCTTGACACTGCTCCCGCCTGCCGGTAGGATGCCCGGCAATCAAGGTCTCTCTCCGGGGAAGACCAAATCAGAGGAGGCTCCTAATGGCTGCAACTGGGTTACGTCGTGTCGCACTGGGTGTGGTGGCCGGCGGTGTTGTGTGGGGAATCTGGAGCACCATCATCAACATGGTGATCCTGATGCCAAGATATGCCTTCGCGCAGGCGGATCATGTACTACTGCCGAAACCGCGATACCCGCTCTTCATCGCCTACTGGTTCGTAGTCCTGTTTTTGCTGACGTACATTCTGACGTGGGTATATGCGTCTGTTCGCGCCACGCTTGGGCCGGGACCTGTCACCGCGCTGCGCGTGGGATTGCTTGTCGGCTTTGCCACCAGCTTTCCCCTGAGCCTGACAATGGCGGCATGGGCGCCTTTCGGACGGTCCATTACGCTGGGTTGGATGCTTGACCTCTGGGTGGGATCGATTTTGGCGACGCTGGTTTCCGCACGATTGTATAAGGAAAGCTGACAGCCGACAGCTTCAAGCAGTGTTCAGCCATTGCATGAGGGGCGCTGATCCGATCAGCGGCTCATAAGGTATTGGGTGGAGAAGATACCCGTCATGAGATAAACGAAGCCGGGCAGCAAAACAAGGCATGCACCACAAATAGACAGGACGCCCCCAAGCCGGGATGGCCCATTGGTTGTTTGAATGCCTCGAAGTACTCCAACTATGCCGAGAAGCGCCCCGACCGTGGAGCAAAGCCCAAGGATCAGAACAATTATCGACCCCGCAAGGTAATCTGGGCTGTCCAAACATGGTCCAAATTTGACTAAAGGCATTCCGGCCGGTATTGCTAGAATCGCAATCCAACACAACCAAATGCCCGCTTTGAACGACCGTTTTCTCTCGTTTGGTTCCATTATCGAAGTACCAAACCAAAAAGTCGCCGCCACAACATAGCGCGTTGGCGCTCTAAACCACTATGGAGAATTCCAGCTTGTTCCCTGAACGGTCGATGCGGTCAAGCCGCACGCGCACGCGCTCACCCAAGTGGAAGGAGCGATGAGTGTGCTCGCCCACGATGGCGCGCTGGTGTTCACGATAGACGTAGAAGTCATCGTCCAGCGTAGATAGCGCCACGAAGCCTTCCACAAACATATCGGTAAGCTCCACGAAGAAGCCAAATTTGATCAAGCTGATGATGAGCGCGTCGAACTCATTGCCCACGTGCTGCGCCATGAAGGCCACTTTCTTCCATTCCATCAGCTCGCGTTCGGCGTCAGCGGCGCGGCGCTCCGCCTCCGAGGTTGCCATTCCCAGGGAGTTGAGTTCCGGAAAGAGCATAAATGCGCCGCCGGGAATGGTCTGACCCGCCACCGCACGCGGGTTAAAGAACATTGCCTCAGGAGGCTTTCCCTTGGCCTCTTTGTGACGCTTACGCAGCGCTGCCTGCTTTGCCGGTCCGGAAGTGGGAGCCTCCTCTGGATTGCCCGCCACTCGTGAGCTGCCACCTACCTGGCTGAGCGCCGCCTTGAGGATGCGATGCACGATCAGGTCCGGGTAACGGCGAATCGGCGAAGTGAAGTGGGTATAACTCTCCGCTGCAAGCGCGAAATGGCCGGAGTTGTCCGGAGAATAGCGGGCCTGCTTCAGAGAACGCAGCATCAGGTAAGAGAGAATGCGCTCCTCCGGTTTGCCTTCCAACCGCTGGGTCAGTCGCTGGTAGTGGCGCGGACTTATCTCCAGTTCCTTTGCCTCCACCTTTTCAATGAAGCGTGCGTGGCGGTCGCGCTCATTGCGCTTGTTGGTTTGAATGCGTTGGACAGGGGGAAGTTCCACCCCCAGTGAGTAGCCAAACGTCGCCGCAATCTCTTCAAACTCTATGACCCGCTTCGCCTCCGGCTTTTCGTGAATGCGATAGAGCGATGGAATCCCGCGCCCTTCCAGGTAGCTGGCAACCGCTTCATTCGCAGCCAGCATGAACTCTTCAATCAGGCGGTGGGCAAAGTTCCGTTCCGAGCGCGTAATCCCCACCATGCGGCCAGAGTCGTCAAACTCAATCAAAGGTTCAGGCAGGTCGAAATCAATGGAGCCACGCTCAACGCGGTGGCGATTGAGGATGCGGGCGAGCTCCTCCATCAATTTGAAGTTCGGAACCAGCGCCGCATAGTGCTGGCAGGCCGTGGCTTCACCCGCCAGGATGTCGCGCACGGCCGTGTAGGTCATTCGTTCCGAGCTGCGGATGATGCCCGGCGTCAATTCGTATTCGACAATTCGACCGCGAGGATCGATCTCCATCAGCGCTGACATCACCAGGCGGTCAACATGCGGATTGAGGCTGCAAATGCCGTTGGAGAGCTCCAGCGGCAGCATGGGCACGGCGCGGTCAGGGAAATAGACGGAGGTGCCGCGAAGCCGCGCCTCGCGATCAAGGGCGGTGCCCGGACGAACATAATGGGCGACGTCGGCGATGTGCACGTGCAGCAGATAATTCCCGTTGGCGCGGCGCTCAACCAGCACGGCATCGTCAAAATCCTTGGCCGTTTCGCCATCGATGGTCACGATCGGCAGGTCGCGGAAGTCACGGCGGCCCGCGCGGTCAAGCTCCCCGATGTATTGCGGGGCGGCGCCGGCTTCCGCCAAAACCTCCGCGGGAAAGCGGTGGGGCAGGTGGAATTTCCGGATGATGATTTCCACGTCCACGCCAAAGTCTTCGCGCCGGCCGAGAATTTCCACCACCCTGCCCCGGGGCAATGCCGAGGGGCGCGGATAGCTGGTCATCTCAACATCCACCACCATGCCTTCAAGGTCGCGCACATTACGGACTTCGGGCTCCGAACTCCCGGCTTGCCTCTCCGACTCTCCTCCGAACTGTCGGTCCCGGCTGTGCGCAGGCGCGGAACCCGAGCCACTGGGCCACTCCTCCCCGCGCGGAATTACAATTTCATACGGGATGCGGTGATCGAACGCCACAACGTAGTTGTAACGCTGGCCGCAATGAAATTGCCCCACCACGGTCTTCTGGGCGCGGTCAAGAACAGCAATGATGCGGCCTTCCGAGCGCCCGTCCGCCTTGGCGCGGAGAACCTGCACCTCAACCTTGCCCCCATTCATGGCGGAGCTCATGGCGTCGGGGGGAATGAAGATGTCCTGTTCCTTGCCCTTCACCGTCGCCTCAGGCACCACAAACCCGTAGCCATCACGATGACTGATCAGGCGGCCATTCATCAGGTTTCCGCTGCGCCCCTTGCCGGCAGATGAAATGCCCAATCGAGCCGGCGCTCCACCACTCGTTTCACTGCGCGGCTCCTTGCTGCCAAAAGCGAAACTGTTCTTCTTCAGATAGACAATGCGCTTTTTGCGGGCGAGACCCTTGAGCAGGTTTTTGAGCTCGCGCGCCTGGCTTGACCGCAAGCCGAGCTCCGCCAACAGCTCGCGAAGCCGAAACGTACGGCCGGGCTGGCCCTCAAAAACCTTCAAAATCTCTTGCGGCAGTGGAAATTCACGCATGGGGATGTCTTCGGCTCATTGTAGCACGCCTGAAAGACGGGGCCATCGATTCATCGGGGGCTCAGTTCTTCGGGTGATCAGCCTATTTTCGAAAGCCGATATTCAATGGGTGAATAAAACTTTCCGTGCCCTTGGTGGAATCGCATTCAGGGCCACGGAGAAAATGAAAGTTGCAGTGATTATTTCGTGGCTGACAAGAAATGTCACGAACCCTCTGCCGTTTTCGCGCATCCAAGCAAGCACGGAGGTGTGCCCATGTACGCAATTGTTGGAGCAAGCGGAAATACGGGAAAGATTGTGGCGGAAAAACTATTGGCCCATGGTGAAAAGGTCCGGGTGATTGGCCGGGACTCCGGTCGGCTGGAAGGGCTGGTGCTGAAGGGCGCGGAGGGATTCGTGGCCAACGTTACGGACGCGGCAGCACTTACGCGAGCGTTTAGCGGCGCGAAGGCCGCTTATCTGATGATTCCACCCAACCCGACGGCGCCTGATGTGCGGGGCGATCAGGAGCGGGTGAGCGACGCGCTGGTGGCGGCGGTGCGAAATGCCGGTGTGCACCATGCTGTGGTGCTGAGCAGCGTTGGAGCCGACAAGGCAGATAAAACCGGGCCTGTGGTGGGCTTGTACAGCCTGGAGCAGAAGCTGAATGCGGTTGGCGGCCTGAACGCCGTCTACCTGCGCCCCGGATACTTTATGGAAAACTTCCTGCCCCAGGTGGGGATCATCCAGGATTTCGGCTTGACCGGCGGTCCACTGCGCGGTGACCTGAAAGTCGCGATGATTGCCACGCAGGATATTGGAGCCGCGGCGGCACAGGTATTGTTGAAGCTGGATTTCAATGGCAAACAGACGCGCGAACTCCAGGGACAGCGCGATGTGACCTACCAGGAATTGGCATCCGCCATCGGCCAGGCCATTGGCAAACCCGCCCTCAACTATGTTCAGTTTCCCCCGGCGCAGCTTAAACCCGCCTTTGTGCAGTTGGGCATGTCTGCCAGCATGGCGGACCTGATCCTGGAGATGTCAGAAGCTCTGAACTCCGGATACATGCGGATGCTGGAGCCTCGCTCGGCGGAGAACACCACACCTACCCCCATCGAAGCATTTATTGCACAGCATATCGTGCCCCGATTTACGGGAGCAGCAGCCGGCGCATAGATCAGCCTCGCTATTGGTAGTGTTGCGTTGTGGCATCCCGGTCCGACAGCGGACCCCTTCGGACCGGGACCAAACTTTCAATCATACCCCCCACAAAAAAAGAACGCGGCAGCCGAAGCCACCGCGTTCATACCACTCAAGCGATACTGCTTAAAACTTCAAACGCAACCCGATCTGAATCTGCCGGGTGGAATATGCAAAGTTACTGTTGGCGCTGCTGGGAAGACCAAACGAAGTGCTATAGCTCAGGCAGGCAGCGCTGCTGGTGCAAGTTTGCGTGGCGCCGGTGGTGTCCGTGATGCTGCCACTCTTGGATACGATGTAACCAGTGGTGCCCACGCCGGTCACGTTAAAGTGGTTGAAGAGGTTAAATGCCTCGCCGAGCAACTCCAGGTTGACCGTGTCCTTAATCGCAATCGTCTTGGAGATGCGCAAATCCAGGTTCTGCAAACCCGGTTGTTGATAGGCATTCCGCGAAGTGGCGCCGAGGCGGAAAGCACCATCCGCACCATTGATCCCACCGCCGTTACCCAAAACACCGGGGGCTGAACCGCTGGTACCGACCGAATAGGGCAGGCCAGTCTGCGCCTGGAAGATGGGAGAAAGTTGCCAGCCGTCGGCAAGATAGCTCAATGCCCCCTTGGTATGCCAGGGAGACCGACCCACGATGCTGATGACAATGCGGTTGGGAACGTTGAAGTTTGAGTTGCCGTAATCCAGGCTGACGTTGTTGGGGGCAAACATGTTGAAGCCGCTGCTGGCCGTAAGAGTTGTGCTGGTGGAGGGATTGAAATCCAATCCATGCGACCAGGTGTAATTGGCATTGAACGTCAGTGAACTGCTCAGCCGGTGCGTGGCTTGAACCACCAGAGCGTTGTAAGTGGAGTTGACGCCAAAGATGTCGATCATCTGGGCGTAATGCGTATTGGGGCGGTAGCCATAGAAGGTTGTGCTCAGAGTGGGAGCTGCGAGCGGCCCGCCCGTGGCAACTTTGTAGGTGAGTGTGGAACCGGCGCCCGCGGCATTGGTTCCGGCAGCGATGTTGTCATCGGTGTATTGCGGAAGCATGTGGCCGAAGGTTCCGAGATAGCTCACGGAAAAGACTGTGTTCCAACCAAGGTCCCGCTCAAAGGCGAAATCCGCCATATCAATTTCCGGACTGTGGTAGCTCGGATTGAAGTACATGATCGCCGGCGCGGCAGTGGCGGTGGGGGCCGCGGAAAGGACCTGCGGGAAGTACGGTCCGCCCGCGGCGGCACTGCTGAAGCTATAGCTCGGCTGACCCGTCAACGCGCCGTTCTGAACCAGGCCGGTCTGGGTTAGGACGCTATAAATAATGCCATTGGTGATTCGGCCGTAGTAAATACCGAAGCCACCGCGAATGGCAGTTTTACCATCGCCCGTAACATCCCACGCAACACCCACTCGCGGCCCGAAGTTCTTCTTATAGTCGGGCAATTGAGTGGTGGCAGGAACAGCGGGGTTGGGATAGAGCGGTGCCGGAAGGTGCTCATATTCCCAGCGCAAACCAAGAGTGATGGAGAGGCGGGGCAATACCTTGTAGTCATCCTGCGCAAACAGCGCGACGTCATCAGTGGCAATGGTATACCCCAAAGGACCAAATCCCTGGGCGAAACTGGAATAGTGCGTCCCGCAGGGAACCGAGGTGTTTCCGGTGGCGCAGGGGGTGGCGTAGAGATCCTCAAAATAGGACCAGACGTTGCTGTAACCAAACTGGCCATTTTGCTGGTAAATATCCAGGATCTTGTCGCTGACGTGGCTGAAGTCTCCGCCAAACTTGAAGGTCTGGTTGCCATGTGTCCAAGTTACGGTGTCGGCAATCTGGTTCCGGAGCTCGTTGGGATACGAAATACGGGTGTCGTAATACGGCGCCCCAAAATTGAAACCGTTGGTCAGAGTGACATAGGTTGGGAGACCAAACGGATTGTTATAATTGGTCCAAGAGGGATAGGTGGCGGAGCTGGTGCTGGTCTTTTGCAGCTCGTTTACTTCATAAGCGTCCGGCGGCGGTGTTGATTCATACTCAAAATCCCGGCCGATCTGGTAGCGGGCCTCGTTTGAAACTGTTGGGCTGAAGAACGAATCAAACTTGCCCACGCCCCACGTGTCTTTGACGTAGTCATTACCAAATGCCGCGCCATTGCTATAGCTGTTGGTCACCTGGGTCTGAACGCCATAAGGCGACGCCCAGCGCATGCGGTTGACCTCAAAGGAGGCGCGGTTCCTGGAGTTAACCTGCCAATCGATCTTGGGGAAGAAGATATCCTGCTTTCCCGTGCGCGCGTTTGAACCGAGCATGGAGTTCAATCCCGCCAAACCGTTAATGAAATCCGTGTACCCGGTGGCGTAACTGCCGCCCACAACCTGCGCGATTCCGCAGGTGCCATTCGTGGAGTTGTAAACATTGGTGGAGTTGGGAACGCCCGCGCTCTTCAAACTGGCCGCACTGACCCCCGTGGCGGAACCATTGCTGCAAGCTCCGCCGTAACCAGCAAGGGCAGAGGGCGTCAACGGAGTGGCAAAGAAGACGCTGGGGCTGCTGGGGACGGCGTTACCAGGGAAGTTGCGGAAAAAACCGTCGTAGGCAGCGAAGAAGAAGAGTTTGTCCTTGATGATCGGTCCGCCGATTCCCGCGCCCCACATGTCCCAATAGTCTTTGGGCTTGAGTGGAAGAGTGGTAAAGACACCGGGCGACGTCTGTTCCGTGAGCGTGGCAAAAGGATTGCGCGATGCCCAGCCATTTTCACGGTTTTTGTAAAAGAGCTCACCATGAAACTGGTTGGTGCCGCTCTTGGTGACGGTATTCACCACACCACCTGCCGCGCGGCCGTACTCTGAGGAGTAGTTTGAGGTGTTGACCTGGAACTCCTGAATCGAAACTTCCGAACTGGAGTAACTGATGCGCGTGCGCCCCCGCTCTTCGGAGAAAAAGGCCTGGTTGTTATCCGCGCCATCAATGGTGTTGTTGTTTAAGAGGGTGCTGATTCCCCGGAAACTCAATAGGCCAAAACCGTTTGAGTCATTGACCACACCCGGAGTAAGCAGCGCAAAGTTTGACCAGCGCGGCCTCTGGATGGGCAGATTGCTGATGGCGTTTTGGTTGAGCGTGCTGGCAAAGTCAGCCGAATTCGTGTTGATCTGCGGCGCCACGCCGGTAACCGTCACGGTCTGCGCGTTCGTGCCGACCTTCAAATGGGCGGAAACATCCGTAACGCTTCCCACAGTGACCACGACCTCTTCGGCTTTAAACGTTTGAAAGCCCGCGGCAGTAATAGTGACGGTGAACACAGCGGGCTGCAACTTGATGGCGCGATAGAAACCGGATGCATCAGTCGCAAGTGTCTGTTCAAGGTTGGTACCGTTATTGTGAATTAAGATTGTCGCGCCGGGCACAACTGCACCTGTCTGGTCATAAACTGTTCCGGCAATGGCGCCATCGGTGGTGGACTGGGCATGAACTGTCAATACGAGACTCAAGCTCAAACCCAGCGCCGCCAGGGCCAGAAATGAATTTGTTATCCACATGCAGGAAGTTTTCTTTCTCATCCCTTCATTGCTCCTTTTCTGCTTTTTTGTGAATTCAATTTGGATTTTCCGCCCCCGCATCACCCAAATCATCTCTTCGCTTTGCTTCGATCTGTGGCGCCAATAGAAGCCACCACCTTGATCGGTGTAAATTTCTGAAATCAAATGAGCAAAATCCCCATCCCCCCATCGCAACACTTTTGCACGATGAGACACGCAGGGGAGATATGGTCAGGAAGACTTCATCTGGAGGTATTTTGACGGCGATATGAGAAACCTGCGTTACACAATTGTTTTTTGTATGTTTCAAAGATGCTCAAAACCCGCGCCCCATTTTGAGCGAAATGAAATGGATGGTGGCTCTTGCAAATGAGAGCATGATTGGCTAACGGACATGGTCCGGTCTTCTCACCACGTGCCTGTGTCCTCGACGGAGTCTGCCCCGTGTGGGAGTGACATTTTTTCATCTTGACAAATCCTTAAAAAATAGCCTACACTTGGAAAGTCATGGAGATTACGGCTTTGCCCGCCGCAGGAAAGCCCCGGCGGATTGCATGAATTCAAGCAGGAATTTATGATCCAGATTTTCCCGCCTCAACTGCCCCTGATTGTTGTCGACATTATGCCCAAGAACGTCCCAGTTTCGGCAAAATGCCAAAGCTGAGAACTTACTGAAAACAAAGGGTCGAAAACACCATTTCCCCTCTACCAAAGCTGAGAACATACTGAAAACAAGCCAGTTACCAAAATCCGTGGGAACTCCGATTGTGGCACGACAAAATGTCACCTAACTTGCGAGGCACTTAGCTCCCCTGCCCGGTCGTCGAAGCCCCACGATCAGGTGAGAAATTCAAATTAGTGTCACTCGGACTTCGATTCCCTGGACACCAGGCTCTCGGCTTCTATTAATCATCAACTGCTGGGATGGAGTTTCTATTGGGGCACGGGGTAAACGTGCGGACGAATCATTCGGGTCAGCGGGGTAAATCCAAAAACTCAAGGAAGTGATTGGGAGGAGAGGCTGCTCCCGGCGGGCCGGTAGGGATGAACTCCGCACCGGCTCCGCAGGAACAGAGCGTTAGAACAGCAGGTGAATTCCGAGCTGGAAGAAACGCGAACTGCCAAGTGTGTGCTGAATAATTCCCAAGCTGCCCTGGGGCGGGATGGAAGGCGGCCCGTAGTAGTTGGGAAAGAAGGTTACGTTATTATTGGGCGTATCAAAATCCGGCTGGTTGAAGAGGTTGAAAGCATCAGCCTCAAAGCGCAGGTTAAACCGGTCCTTGATAAGAGGGAACTGCTTGGCCAGACTCATATCGAAGCGTACCTGGAAAGGACCGCGGAAGGTGTTGCGACCTGTCGTCCCGTAGAGAGACTCAAAATTATCGCAACCTGTTTCGTCGCAGGGAGGAACTCCATTGGTGCCAGGGGCAACAAATTGCGGGGCGAAATCGCTGGCATTCAGCACTGGCTTGCCGGCATTGACCCCCGTTGTACCTTGAAGCTCGGCCTGCTTCGGCGTTACGCCCGATGCGAGCGGCACAATGGGGTTGCCGATATAGTCAGCGGTTCCAAGATACAGGCTGCCCACTGACCCGGAGAAATCGTAAACACTGTAAGGCTGGCCGCTTTGGGCCACAGTTTGGCCGCCGAGGGTCCAGCCGTTCACCCCATACGCCAGGGCCTTGTTGGTTTTCGTGATGGTCGGCAGGGTATAGCTGTAATTGATCAGGAAGACGTGCGTCTGATCGAAATCCGCCGACCCGTAGTTGGAACGCGGAATTTGAGGATTGTTCCCCGTAACAAACAGGCCCAGGCCGCTCTGCTCATCCAGCGCGTGCGAGTAGGTGTAGGACGCGCTGAATTGCAGGCCGTTTGAAAGCCGCTTGCGCACCTGAACTTGAAGCGCATTGTAGTTGGAAATGCCCTCGGCATTATACGTCACTGAGTTCATATCGTAGCCCATGTAAGGGACGCGGACCGGCGCGTTGCCGGAATACTCATTGGTGTAAATAGGTTCGAGGGCCAGCGGGGTCCCATAGGTGTTGGCCGCCTGAAGAGGGCTCGTCCCTCCGTAGGAGTAAATCTGTTCGTTGGCGGGATTCTGCGCCCAAAGGGGAGACTGCGGCGTGGCGATAGTCGGCTGGTTGAAGGGGACAGGCAGCACTTCATGATTGCCGTGGTTGCCCACATAGGCAACTTCGAACATCCAGTTGTTCGAAAGCTGATATTGCAGGTCGAGAGTCCAGTTTTGGGTTGACGGCAATTTGTTGTTGATGTCATAGCCGCCATACAGAACAGGTCCAAACAGATTCCCCGCGGGCCAGCATCCCGAATAACCGCAAGCGGTTTGGGAAAAGTTGGGCAACGAGGCAAGATAGTTTGCGGCGTTGGGTGTGGGCGGTTGCGGAGGAGCGGAGCCCGCGCCGAAGGGAGCTGACAGGTTCCCCGAATAGGCAATCGGTTCAACGAACGGCGGCGCCAGGGTCACTCCAAACGGCCCGTTGAAGCCCGAGCCTGCGCTGGGCGAGAGGTAGCTGAAGAGCTCGCCGCGATCATAGTACATGCCATAGCCAGCGCGCACCGTCAGCTTGGACATCGGCGTCCAGGCGATGGCAACGCGTGGCGCGAACCCCCACTGGTGCTGCTTCATCAGGGAGTTGCTGGCGCCCGGCGTGGCCCCGATGGGATTGTTCCCCGCAATTTCCAATCCGGAGCCGGTGATGGTGTCTGAGGCCGCATCATACGAATACAGGGCAGGATTGAACCCGGTCAATTTCCCATACTTCTCAGACAGTGGTCCGTCAAGATCCCAGCGCACGCCGGCGGTCAGCGTCAGGTTGCTGCGAACCTTGAAGTTGTCGTTGATGTATGCGCCCCCGGTATCGGAGCGGTAGTAACGGCTGGCCGAACCCGAGAAGGCATCACCACCGTGCAGCGTCCCTTCCACAAAGGTGAGGAAAGTCTTGAAGTCAACGGTGTCGGTGTTTGTATTGTTGTTGATGATGTTGAGCTGGACACGATCCAGTTGCCCGCCGATGGCGATGGTATGCCTTCCTTTTACCATGTTCAAAGAGGATTCAAATTCCCATTGATTCTGGTACATCCCGGCATTACCAAAACTGGTGCTGGTACCGAATTCCAGACCGGAGGAAATGGTCGGGTCGGCCGTGGTGATATCGAACTGAGGGAACGTGTTGGAACCCAACAGGCTCATGCCCACATCGCTCGGGGTCAGGGCCTGCGAGGTTTGCGCATAAGCCCTCAATCGCGTAAAGCCCACGTGCTGCTCCCACGTAATGCTGGGCGACAGAATATAAGTATTGGTGATGGTGCCCACGTCGCTGCCGGCTGAGAGTTGCTGCCCGAAACCCAGCAAGGACCCGACTGCGCCAAACGGATTTGAAGTGGGGTTGTCCTGGATGTAAAACTTCGCTGACATCCGGTCCTTGTCACTCACGGAATAGTCCACATTGGCAATCCCCTGGTCAACGCTTGCCAGGGAGTTATGCCCCTGCACCACGGCATCGTAACCGAGTTGCTGGGCCGTGATAGGATCGGTGATTTGCGCCGACGGAATCAGAAATTGTCCATTGGGAAGCTTGGCCGCCAAAACCTGCAAGGCCGCGGGATTGATCTGGTTACCGGTGATGGTCTTGCCGTAAGTTGACTGAATTGTGTTGATGATTCCACCTGAGGTGCGGTCATCGGTCAGGCCCAGTGGCACAGTCACATCGCGGGTGGAGGATTCTGCATCGGAGATGCGAACACCCTGGTAAGAGAGAAAGTAAAACAACTTGTCCTTCTTCAAAGGGCCACCGAGCGTGGCGCCGAATTGATTGCGATTGAGGAAGGGAACCTTCGTGGTAATGACGGGTGATGCGTTGTAGAAGAACGGCGCGGCGTTCAAATCACTGTTCTGCCATTGTTCCCATGCCGACCCGTGAATCTGATTGGTGCCGGACTTCGTCAGCACGCTGATGTGCGCGCCGCTGTTGTTGCCCTGCGTCGCGTCGTACATCGCGGCATTCACGCTGATTTCCTGGATCGCGTCAATGGGTGGCGTTGGCAGGGCCTGGCCGATGGCGCCGTACACGGAGGTGCTGGTCTGAATTTCGCCGCCTGCACCAAAATTCTCACCGGTGTTCAGGACAAAACGATTCTCCCCAACCTGGCTTGTGGAGTTGCCGTTGAAGAGGTTGTTGGTGCTGACACCGTTCAAGGAGAAACTGTTGCTGGTGTCCCTGTTTCCGTTGGCGAACACAGCCTGATTGCCCAAACCAGCGTTGCTGCCGGCGCCGCCCAGAAAGTCCGCATGAACGCCCGGAGCCAAAATCGCCAACTGCGTGAAGCTGCCCGTGCCCAATGGGGTATCCTGAATGGTGACCTGGTCAACCACATAACCGTTCGTGGCGTCCGTCTGGTTCATCAGGGCAACGGCACTGACTTCCACCGTCGTGCTGACAGAGCCAACCTTGAGGGCTCCGTCGACGGTGGTGGTGCGGTCGCTCGTTACCAACACTTCCGTGTGGGTTTCAGTCTCGAAACCTTCCTTTGTGAATTTCAATGCATACGTTCCCACGGGAAGATTGGGGATTGCATATGATCCGTTGGACTTCGAGTGCGCTGTAACTTCGAGATTTGTTGCCACATTATGCGCCTTAACCACAGCATCAGGAACTGCGGCGCCTGATGCGTCAAGCACCGTCCCCGTTATGGTTCCGACGGTCTGCTGTGCCTGGCAGGGCACTTGTGCGCCAGCGAAGGCGAAAATCACCAATGCAGCGACGATCAAGATTCTTCGCAGCAGGCTACAATGGCAGTTCGGCTCTTCTTTCATATTCCTCCTCGTAACTTCCCACCGTGCCGGGGCGGGATCCGGAAATTTTGGGTTGCGAACTCTGGGACCATTCTGATCTATTGCCCCACATCCAAACAGGTAAACAGAGACCTGTTAAGATTTGCGCCCGTGATTGTCAAATCTCGGTTACCTTCCCCCATGTTGGATTGTTGCCTTCTTGGATGACCTCTCTACTCGCAAACCTGAGTCCAAACTCCGGAAAAAAACAATATTCTGTAAGTATCTGAAATTGAATGAGCGAACTCTGCGTATTCACAATTCCAGTTCGAGCTCCTATGAGATAACGTAGGAAAATTCCATTTCCCCATAGGGGGCGAGTCAAAGAAGAAAATTGATGTTACAAAAATGTAAACCCTGTAATAGTCGAGTGCGCGCGGGAAATTGCTGGCAACTTGACGGAAGATCCTTGTCATAAAAGCAACAAATCATTGATATTTCTAGACAAAACGGGAGAGTCCAATACTTCTTCAGAATCGCATTTGCTGAAAGCACTGAGATTCCCTATTGCAGTGCTTTCGAAAGCAGGCATAAATAAAGGTTATCACTAGTACAACAATTCCTTTGGCTGGTTCAAGGGAGTCCGCGAACCGATTCGTGCCTTCCTAGACCCCAAATAGGTATGCTCACCAAGCTTGAGGCAAGAGAGTGAAGATGTTAATGAGGATGAAAGAACTTGGACTGGTCTATTGGAAACTAACCCCGCGCCGGACATGAAATGTAGCAATGTTTACGGAGAAGCATCCTATTATGAAGGAGTGCTTGGACAATGCGATTCCGGCCAACGGCGGCTCTAGCCGACTCGCTCGCAAAGTTTAACCTTTTCCTCGTTGTCGATTTCCTGAAGACGCACTTCAATGACTTCAATATCAGAGGTTTGGATAACCCTGCCCACGTAGTTGGCCTGGATGGGAAGCTCACGATGGCCGCGGTCAATGAGCACGCATAGATCAACCCGTTGGGGGCGGCCATGGTCGAGCAGGGCGTCCAGTGCGGCGCGGGTAGTGCGGCCGGTGTAGAGGACGTCGTCCACCAGGATCACCGTCTTTCCCTCCACCGTAAACGCCGACGGGACTTCCTGCACCACGGGCTTTTGAGCCACGGTGGAGAGATCATCGCGGTAGAAGGTAATATCAAGCGTCTCCACGGGGGGGGCGGACTTCTCAATCTCCTTCATTTTCCTCGCCAAACGCTCCGCTAGGGGAACTCCCCGCCTCCGAACACCTACAAGGACCACTCCGGCCAGCCCATTATTGCGCTCCAGAATTTCGTTGGCCAGCCGCACCAAGGTGCGGTCGATTTCCGAAGCCGACATCAATTGAGACTTCTCGCGTACTGTGGCAACCGTGGGCTTAATGTCTGAATTTTCCATGTCTACGCTCCGACCGAAAGGGTAAGGAATAATAAAGGATAAAATTCAATGGGTAAAGACTAAAGGATGAGGGATGGAGACAAGGTTGAAGGATAAAGGGTAAAGGCTGAACGAAACTCGACACCCACATTCAAATTTTTCCATGCGCCAACAAAACAGCACGCGCGGATTCACCCTCTATCCTTTACCCTTTAGAATTCACCCTTCATTCGCCCTCGCCTTTAGCAAATTGGCATCAATCTCCTCAATCTTGGCAAACTCTCCGTCCCAGAACGATTGCGATTTCATGCCGTCCAGATAAGCCTGGGAGTAGCCGAAATTGCTCCAAACCTCTTGTTTATAACCAAATAGGCGTTCTTTCTGGTCTTTCGGACGAACATCCAGGATATCTTCGGCGCCGCCGCCGCGCAAAACCTCTTCAAGTCGCGCATCAAGCTCACTAACGCGGAGCGGCCGCCTGCGTTCAAGATCCGCCAGCACGGAAGGGTAGCGGTCAAACCCGTCCGTGGCGATCGTCACCACGTTCTCCTCAGGTCCAAGATCAAGGAACCGGGCCATCCGAATCGCGCCCAGAATATTGCAAATGCCTGAAACTCCAAAGAGCCCCTGGAAACATTTCAGTGACCCTGCGGGCAGCCCAAGGTACGGCTCGATTCCGTGTTGCCGCCTCTCCAGCAGCTCCAGCCCCAGAACGCAGTCATCATCGTGAATCAAAACCACATAATCAGTGGTCAGGACGTTGTGGATCAGCGTCACCATCTTGTCGCCAATGCCCTCAATGCGGTGGGTCCCGAACCCGTTGTTGAAAAGGGTGGAACACTCGCGCGGTTCGAGCGCAGCAATCAGGCATTCCGGATAGGCAGCCTTGATTTCATCCCCCGCCGCCAGCGTTCCCGCCGATCCCGGCGCTGCCGCGAACACGGCAACTCGACCGTTTCCGTAAGGCTTGGCCGCCTCCACCGCGCTTCGCCCCGTCACATAACGGTGAAAGCGGTAATTCGGCAGCAGTTCGAACTGCGCCAGCACTTTGTTGCGCGGATCTTTGCGATATTCCTGCGTCCGCTCGAGCACCAGGATCACATCGCTTTCAGATCCGGGTGTGAGATCCAGTTCCCCACCGTAATGACGAATGCGCTGGTAGCGTTCCGCGCTCATTCCTTCCGGCATGATCACGATTGCAGGGTAGCCCTTCAGCCGCGAAACATAAGCAACACCGATGCCGAAATTTCCCGTGGAAGGGCCGATGGTAGTGTTCACACCAGGCTCAATCTCACCCCCCAGTTCGCCTTCCATCAGCGTGGAATATGCCGGCCCAACCTTGTGGCTGCCGGAGGGAAAATAGTGCCCCACCATGACGACGATGTTCGCCTTCACCCCTGTCAGCTCTTTGGGCAGAATCACGTGGCGAACGCTGTGGTCCGGTCCGCGCCAGGTAATATTGAAAAGATTGGCAGGATCAAGCTCGTCGACTTTTGCGGCGACTGCCTTGCTGTGAATGTCCGCAGGCAGGATCGAAGGATCGAACATCTCCGCGTAAGTCGGACCGGGAACGAATCTGCTCATACGCTCCTTTTCAGTCATCAGCAACTCCCGCCGGGGTGCGTTTCTGAAAACCAATTCACCACAGAGGGCACAGAGAAAAGACTGAGAAAAGCTTCAAAGGCCACAAGAAATGGTCCGGTAACTATTGCTCGAATCATTTTGGGTATTTTCTCTGTCCTTTCTCTGTGACCTCTGTGCCCTCAGTGGTGAAAAGTGTCTTGGCTTTTAGGGCTCTAAAATCGATTCCACAAGGCGCGAGCTTGCACTGCCGCCTTCGCCGCCACTTCGCGTTCGTCCACGGTAACACATTCCTTCCCGCGCAGCACAAATCGCCCGTTCACCAGCAGAGAATCCACGGGTGCATTGGCGATTCCAAACAGGAAGTGCCCGAAGAGGTTGGAATTGTTGAGCGGTGTGGGTGGGTAGTAATCCACCAGCAGAAGGTCCGCCCGTGCGCCGGTTTCGATGCGGCCAATCTCCCATCCCCAGATCTTCCTCGCGATGGTCCGATTGTTCAGCAGCGCGGCGGCGTAGGCTTCGGCATAAGCCACGCGCGGGTCACCCTCACGCACCTTCTGCAGGTGGAAGGCGGCCTTGAACTCTTCCCACATGCGCGGCGTATACCCATCGGAGCCAAGCCCCACCAGCACACCCTGGCGCATCATCTCCAGCAGCCGGGCCGTGCCCACAGCGTTGTTGCAATTCGATTGGGGATTGTGCACCACGTTGATTTGCAAGCCGGCGAGAACGGCGATATCCGCTGCATTCACATGCACACAATGCGCGGCGATGGAGTGATCATCCAGAATGCCGAGGTCGCGCAGGCGCCGCACCGGCGATTTGTGGTAGCGCCGCCGCGCATCATCCACATCGCAGCGATCTTCGGCCACATGCACGTGAAAACCCGCGCGCAATGACTCATTTGCTTCAACACAGCGCCGCAGCGTGCGGTCACTGAGCGTGAACGATGCGTGCAGTCCGAAGCTGCCCGCCACAAGACCGTTGGCCACACCTCTGCGGTGGCTTTCGAGAAACCGGATGTTCTCACTGATTCCCTGCCCGGCGTTTGCAGCGCCGTTGCGGTCGGATGTTTCGTAGCACAAAACACCGCGCAGGCCGACTTCGCGAAAGGCCTGTTCGATGCGATCGAGACTGCCCGCGACGGCGTTGGGGCTGGAGTGATGATCCACCAGCGTGGCCACTCCGCACTTGGCGGAATCGATCAAGCCCACCAGCGCACTGTAATAGACATCGTCCAGATTCAAGGCGCGGTCCAGCCGCCACCAGAGTTTCTTTAGGATTTCAGGGAAGTTGGCAGGCGCGCGCCCGGGAAGCGAAATGCCTCGCGCCAATGTGCTGTAAAGGTGGGTGTGGCAGTTGATGAGCGCCGGCATGAGGAGCTTGCCCCGCGCGTCGATGATGTCGTCGCTTGTAGAGCCCTTGCCGCTACCTTTTTCGCGCGACACTGCAAGGGATGGCTGGCGCAGAGCAACGCTCTGCGATTCCCCATGACTGGAAAGTTGCCGAAACGCAGATCTGCGCTCTGCGCCAGCCGAATTATCGTTAACCTGCCCAATCGACCCGTCGGCGAGAACCTCCACCGTGCCGGAATCGAGCACCCGATTCGCGGCGTCGAAGGTCAGCACGCGCGCGTTGCGAATAATCATGGCCTACTCACCCGGAAGCGCCGGTTTAGTGCCAACGCCTGTACTTTTACGTCAAAAATGCGCAAATCACTCAAATAGAGGCGTAATTTCTTGCAAAATTGCGGGAAATTAAGGGGTGAAGGCTCCCAGAAATTCTGAAAATTACGACTATCTATCCTATTTTCATCGAGTTATCATGAAAATAATGAAAAATTAGCCCAAGTACTTTATTTTTCAACAACATAGTCGGATCGATCAAAGCTGCCCCTTATTTTTCAACAACATTCCGGCTTCGAATGTAAAATAATTTCCCTTTTTGGTTTTCCCCCGCCCACACGGCGCCATTCGCCAATTCAACCGGTCATTTTGTCTACGGCAAGACACCTGAGCAGCTCCCATATTACCAACTTGGCGGACCTCGATAAGCAGCGCCATGCGCGAGTTACAGTATGTACCATAACGATACTCTTGTCAACAATAATAACACAGATAGAGAGCCTACAAATTGTCACTGCGCCGGACGCGTCTCCCTTAGCCCTCCACGTCATACGCCACCGGCTCATCCGCCATGGTCAACGCCATAATCGCCTTCGCTGTGTGAATGCGATTTTCGGCCTCGTCAAAGACCACGGAATGCGGCCCGTCGATGATCTCATCCGTCACCTCGTTACCGCGGTCGGCGGGCAGCGGATGCATGTAGATTGAATCGGGCTTGGTCAGTTTCATCCTGGCGTCGTCACAAATCCAGTGGCGATATTGCTTTGCGATGCGCAGTGACTCCTGAGGATTGGTGCCCATGGTGTCAAGGCACCCCCAGCTCTTGGGAATCACGATGTCGGCATCGCGGAAGGCGTCATCCATGTTATCCACCACTTCGAACTTCATCCCCGCGGCCTCGGCGTTCTTGCGCGCGGCCGCCAAAGTTTCCGGCATCAGGCCGTATTCCGGCGGATTCGCCAGCACCACATCCAGCCCAAAGCGCGGCATCAGCATGATCAATCCCTGCGGCACGGAAAGCGGCTTGGCGTAGCTGGGAGCGTACGCCCAAGTCACGGCGATCTTGCATCCGCGCAAATTCTTGCCCAGCTTTTCGCGAATCGTCATCAGGTCGGCCAGCGTCTGGCAGGGATGATCCACGTCGCATTGCATGTTGATGACCGGCGCGCTCGCCCACTTGGCCACTTCGCGAATGTAAGAGTTGCCCTCGCCGGGAACCAGATCGTGCCGAATGGCGATGGCGTGGCCGTAGCTGGAAAGAATGATGCCTGTGTCCTTGGGACTCTCACCGTGCGACACTTGCATTACATCCGCGGTCAGGAAATGCGCGTGGCCGCCAAGCTGCGTGATGCCCGCTTCAAACGAGTTGCGCGTGCGGGTTGACTTGTCGAAAAACATCAGAAAGATCGTCTTGTCGGGCAGGTGGCGGTGCGGAATGTGCCCCCTGAACTTCCGCTTGAGATCGCCGGAAACATCCAGCAAGGTTTCGATCTCGGCATTGGACCATTCCTCGGTCGTGATGTAATCCTTGCCCTTGAACAGCGCTTGTTTGGTGGTCACTGATGGACTCCTTTTATAATCGGGTGATCGGTAGATCGGGTGATCGCGCAAAGAATGGCGCCAGATGGACGATTGATGTGACGATCGGGCGGATCGTCTTAGGTCCGCCATATCTTCCGATCATCCGATCGCCTGGTCTTCCGAAAGCCCTGCAACGTTGGCAAAGTTCACATGCTGTGGATTGCAAATCGATTCCGCCAGCAATTTGAGCTGCAAGTACGGACGCATGTCCAAAATGTGCTGCGCCGGGATTGCCGACTTTAGCTGCCAGCTCAACAGCTCGCCGCTGCTGAGACGAATTTCCGCTTCCGCACAGCTATCTTCAAATCTGGCAACGTCGCCAGTTGCATCAAGGCTCAACTGATAGGACGCCCCGGCGATGGTGCCGTAAATGGCGGTCCGATCGCCCTCAAATTCCACGTAAAATCCATTGCGGCCCGCATATTTCCTGTAGGTTTCGGGATTGGCAAAAAACCGTGGCTTCTCAATGTATGGCCCGCCGTCTTCCGGGCAAAACACATCGCAATTGCCGCAATCGTTGCAGGCGTCGGCGTAGTTGGCCAGTTGATGCGCCTTGGCCACCTTGAAAACGCCTCCCGGCACGCGCACGGGCGGGCCCTCTGCCGTGAGCTCAAAGTTGTCATAAGTAACATCCACCGGCTGTGCTTCATAAACAAAGTTGGCCACGTTGGGGCAGACGGGCACGCACTTGTCGCAATTGATGCAGTCGTAGAGCCAGAGCTTTGAGCCGATCTTGCGCGGCACACCCTTGTTATGCTCCCACGCAAAGCGCGGATTTTCCGTCGCCTGCTTCACCAGGATGGGAGTGTTCAGCACGCCCGCGGCATCCACCATCGCTTGTTCCAGCCCCGAAACGGCCCGCCGCAGCGCGGACGACACTGAGGACGGAAGCATCGTAGTTTTCTCTTCGAATCTTCCCGCCACCTGGTGGCATACGGAATTCAGCGAGACACCTGGCGACGAGACCCACTCCTTCAGCGGCGCTGCCACTTCCGCGTCCACCCACGACTCCACGCGGTCAAGCTCTTCCCGTCCGGCGCCGGCGAATTGCGCGCGCAGGATATCCTTCATCTCATGCGTCACTCGTTCGACCGCTGGCAGGCCCTGCCCCGCGTGGCGAACCACAAAATCCGGCAGCCGCGCGGCGCCCACCGCATTCATGTTATCGCCGAGTTTTTCCACGTAACGAATGAGCCGCGCATAGCCGCCGGGCCGCAGCAGGTCCGTGCAGGTGGTTACGGGGACAAAGTTCATGGCCACGCAATCCGCCATGTTGTTGGAGTCAAGCCCGGCGGAGAAGGAAGTTGGGAACATGGCTCCCACGTGCTCGCGAAATTTGTTCACCAGGTTCAGTGTAATCACGTGCAGTGGGGCGCCCGACATGTACATGACTTCATCGGTAAAGAAGGTTCGATGGTTCTTCACCACCAGCGTGTTGCTGAACTTCACGGAGAGACGTTTGCCGCATGAGCGCGCCAGCCTGTCGAGGCGTGGCAGCATGTCAAGTGCCTCGGCAAATTGCAGGTCGTGGTCAAAAGCATCCTGCGTCACCAGCAGTTCGTGGTAACCCAGCACGTCGTGCAGCAAGTGCTCCACGCGGTCCTTCCCCAGCAGCGTGGGATTCAGCTTGACGCAGACATTCAGGTCCATCTCCGTCAGCAGAAAGCTGACGATGCCTTCGATTTCGCCCGCCGGACAGCCATGAAACGTGGAAAGTGTAAGCGTATCGCTGATGCGCTGAGAAAATGGCAGATCGCGATATCGCGACCATGGTCCAGTCAGCGTGGAACGCAATTCTTCCACAATGGCCGACGCATCTTTCATTCCCTCCATCCACGCGCGAACACGCGGTGAGCTGATCCCCTTCAGGTCGTAACCCACGCTCATATCAAAAATCGTGTCTCCCCAATCGCCGGGAAACTCCTCGCCCAGAAGCTTGGAGGCTTTCACAATCTCAATAAACATCGCCGCGCCAACGTACTCGCGCAACGATTGCTCCAGGCGGAGCTCCTGCGACCACTCCACGTTGTAACCGACGTTGATGATGTCAATGCAGGGCCGGGGGATCTTCAGCTCATCGAGAATCTGCACTGTTTTCAGTTCAATGATGCGCGAGCCGCCCAGCCACGAGAGCACGATGTTCTGACCCAATTGATCGTGCGGCCCGGCGGCGGGGCCCAGTGGAGTGGAAGCGGAATGGCCATGGAAGCGGACGGAGGTGTCAAGGCCGGGAAGGCCGCGGAAAATCTTGGCCTTCGGCAAGTCGAAGATCTTCCCTTCCCGCTCGTACTCAAGAAACGCCCGGCGCAGGAGCAGAGGAAGTGGGATGGGAAGCAGCTCAGACATAGAAAGGCAGTAGTTAGTGATTAGTGGTTAGTGGCTAGTTTCCTGAATCCTATAAACGTCGGGCGGTGGCTCGTGGCTGGCCACTAGCCACTACCCACTATCCACTAACAACTGTACTGACATACGTCAGCGGAAACGCCGCGTAGAACTTGGCGGCTTCAACGAGATGGCAAATGGGCACGCGCTCAATGACGCTGTGCGCAACATCTTCTTCGCCCGGTCCAAAGCCGATGGTGGGCACACCCATCAATCCCATTGAGCCCACGCCATTCGTGCTGAACACCCACTTATCCACCTCCGGGGGCTCACCGTGCAGTGCCGCGTAGGCGCTGACGCCTGCCTGCACCAGAGGGTGATCCTCCTCAACCACCCAGGTGGGATAGTACTTCTCCATTGGGTATCGCAGCCCCGTGTAGCTGGGCACGTCGTAATTCAGAATATCAACTTCCGCACCCTGCGCACTGGGCAGCGCCATGATTTCCGCCACGGCGCTTTCCTTGGTATCGCCTTTGGTCAGGCGGCGATCAAGGTGGATCGTGCAGGAGCCGGGCACCGCGCACAACGACGGCGACATGCAGCGGATATCCGTCACCGCAATTGTACCTTTGCCCAGAAACGCATCGTAACGCAGGCGGGTATTGAGCGATTCAATCTCCCGCACCAGGGGCATCATTTTGTAAATGGGGTTGTCGCCGCGTTCCGGCGCGCTGGCATGGCATGAGCGTCCACGGAAATGCACTTCCATCTCCATGCGCCCGCGATGCCCGCGGTACAAGCGCAGGTTGGTCGGCTCAGTCAGCACGACGCAATCCGGAGTGATACCATCCTCTTTCAGGATATAGAGCCACGCCAGGCCGTCGCAATCCTCCTCCTGCACGGAGCCCACCACGTAAAGCGTGTAATCCCCGTCCAGGCCGAGTTCCTTGATGATCTTCCCCGCATAAACCAGGCTCGCCATGCCGCCGCGCTGGTCACTGGAGGCGCGGCCGTAGATGAACCCGTCTTCAACTTTGCCTTTGTAGGGGTCCCACGCCCATTCCTTGGGGTCGCCCACCCCCACTGCGTCGGTGTGGGAATCCATCATGATGATCTTCTTGCCGGAACCAATCCGCCCCAGCAGGTTGCCCATGGGATCGATGCGAATCTCATCAAAACCCACATTCTCCATTTCGAGCTTGATGCGCTCAATCACCGGCCGTTCATGGCTGCTCTCCGCAGGGATGGCAACGAGGTCGCGAAGGAAGCT
>Ga0302320_10001434_pt1 | contig 57476 bp, 51 predicted proteins | sample Bog_T0_3_FD_202130 | JGI IMG/M metagenome (GOLD analysis project Ga0302320, IMG submission 202130) | Peat permafrost microbial communities from Stordalen Mire near Abisko, Sweden - Bog_T0_3 | ecosystem: Environmental > Terrestrial > Soil > Wetlands > Peat | place: Sweden: Abisko, Stordalen Mire... | reverse complement strand
GACGGGCAGATTGTCGAAGACACCCGCAAGGCCGGCGTCATTGTCCCGGCTCGAGGGGCCATCATGTCGGCACCGGACTTGCATATGTCTAGCCAACTGCGCTGGAACCTCCTTGTGCTCAACTTCCAGCAGGCGGCGCGGGGGCTGTGGGGCAATAAAATGCGCACCTGCCTTTCGGCTCTGGGTATCATCATCGGGGTGGGCGCAGTGATCGTCATGCTTGCGCTGGGTCATGCGGCGCAGGATTCCGTCCAACGCCAGATCGCCACGCTCGGCTCCAACCGGCTGGCGATCGTTCCCAATCCGCAGAACACCGGCGGCGTGCATCAGGCGCGAGGCGCGGTCAGCCGTTTGACTCTGCTTGAGGCGATGAACATCGACGGACGCGTTCCGACCATTTCCGCCGTTTCGGGGGAAGTCCGGGGAGGAAATATCCAGGCCGTTTATGGGCACAATAACGTGAACACCACGCTGTTGGGATCGATGCCGGGATACGAGCAGATTTATTCGGCCACGCCGACTTACGGACGCTTTTTCACGCTCGAGGAATGCCGGTTGCGCAAGCGCGTCGCGCTGCTGGGCACCACGGTGCTGCTCGGGCTTTTCGGCCAGGACAATCCGGTTGGCCAGACGATTGAAATCAACCACATTCCGTTCACCGTCATCGGTGTTCTCCCCTCGAAAGGTTCCGACAGCAACGGGAACGACAACGATGATTGCATCGTCGTGCCCCTCCAAACGGCGATGTATCGCGTGTTGGGTAGAAAGTACGTCGATTGGATCGATACCAGCGCAATCGACGCCACCGTGGTCGATGATACCGCCAACAAACTTCAGGACCTGACCTCGGAATGGCCCCACATTCCGGGCGTGACCAGCAACAGCTACCGCGTGTTCAGCATGACGGCGATCGCGCAGACGCTGAGCGCCGTCACGACGACGCTTTCCCTCATGCTGGCCAGCGTCGCGGCGATCTCGCTGGTGGTGGGCGGCATCGGCATCATGAACATCATGCTGGTTTCTGTCACGGAACGGACACGCGAGATCGGCTTGCGCAAAGCGCTTGGTGCGCGCAGACGTGACATCCAGGCGCAGTTTCTCATCGAGTCGGTGACGCTGTGCCTCGGCGGCGGCTTTTTGGGCATTGCGTTCGGCTGGATCGTCACGCTGATTATCAGTTATTTTCAGGGTACATGGGTGACTCCGACGCTCATTTCCATTGTGGTTTCGTGCGGTTTTTCCGTCGCGGTCGGAATCGGCTTTGGCTATTGGCCCGCGGTCTTGGCGTCGCGGCTCGATCCCATCGAAGCGTTGCGGTATGAGTAACTCCTGCCGAGGGCAGCACCTGCGGAGGATTTTGGACTAAAGCGCTTATATGTGCCATGGGTCCGGCTCGGTAAGTACCAGCTTTTCTCCACAGCCGTATAGATTCCCGGAATGAACGGGATTACGCGCCAATCGGTGCTGAACATGTAGCACTTCTCGCGAAAGCGTTTGATATAGGGGTGTTTGAGGACACTTTCGCAAAGGCGACCCGCGTCGATCTCCACAAAAATAATAAGATCCGCCTCATCTGGATCAGCCACAAGCCGATGAACCTTAAATGGATCCGCTAGCGCGTTTTCTTTCAGGCAGACATACCAGCTGGACGCCTTGGTATCAGTTTTGGGATGAACTGTCAGCAGGTGAACGCGCGCCATTTCTTGCCTTTGGAAAAAATTCCATCAGATTTCAGGTAAGGGACTAGCCTTTAACACGCCATCGCTTGCGCTTTGATCTAACCGAAGTATTGATACACTGGCCCAAGATGTTCTTATGGAATTAGCAACCCGCTCCGAGATTTCGCCGGATTCCTATTGGAAAGTGCTTTTTTCCGATCTTGAGAGCACCGGATTTCTTCGCGGTAGCTCCTCCCAGGCCCCGGATCGCCCGGTAAAATTTGACGAGCATGTCCAGTTGCCGCTCGCGTTGGGGAAGCTGGGTTGTCCCGGTGTTCATGCGGAGACTCTTTTGCGCGCGGCTTGGGCCATTGTTTTGGCGCGGCATACCGGCAGCAGCGAAGTCATTTTTTTCTCCTTGTTCAACGAGCCGCAAACTTCGCTGACGCCATTCCGCGCGGTTCTTCCCGGTGCGCGCCCTGTTTCGGAATGGCTTGTTGAATTTGAACGGAGCATGAAAGAAGCCGCGCAAAGCGGCCCGATTCCGAGTCAGTTCATGGCTCAAGCCGTGGAAGAGGGCCTTGATCGCCGCGCTCCCACCTTTCTGGTCGCGCTGACCAAAGCTGCGGTGTTGCCTGCCCGCGAGCAAATCAAGGGTCCACTGCTTGTTGTGGTTCGACTGGATAGCTCCATGATCGAAATCGATTACGATTCGGCTTGGTTCGACCAGACCGAGGTGCGGGCCTTCGGCGACCATCTGAACGTCGCGCTTGAAGCCATGATCGCGTCGCCGCAAACGCCGGTAGCCCACGTGCCGATATTGACCAAGCCGGAGCGTCATAAACTTCTCCACGAATGGAATGACACGGCGGTTCCCTTCGCGGAAAAAACGCGCATCCATGAATTTTTTGAGCAGCAGGCCGTGCGGACTCCCGACGCGGTGGCTGTTGTCTTCCAGAACCAACAGTGGACTTATCGTGAGCTGAATTCCCAATCGGACGCGCTGGCCCGCCGGCTCAAATCCAACGGCGTCGGTCCCGGCGACTTTGTGGCGATTTGCCTGAACCGTTCCCTGGAATTGATGGCCGCGCTCCTGGCGGTGCTCAAAACCGGCGCGGCCTATGTTCCGCTCGATCCGTCATACCCGGTGGACAGGCTCGCCTTCATGATTGAGGACGCGAAGCCCGCAGTCACCATCGTCTCGAAACAAACCGCCGGGCTTTTTACCCTGCCGGGACAATCTCTCTTTCGAGTGGACGAAGCCGAGGAGGCAGCCGTTGACCTCCGGGCAACGGCGCAAGAAGAGCCGCGCTCCGGGATCACGAGCCGCCCAGCCTCGGATGCGGCCTATGTTCTCTACACGTCCGGCTCAACCGGGAAGCCAAAGGGCGTCATCATCACGCACCGCAATGTCGCCAATTTCTTCACCGCCATGGACGCGGTCATCGGTGCCGAGCCGGGAGTGTGGCTCGCGGTCACCAGCGTCAATTTTGACATCTCCGTGTTCGAGCTGTTTTGGACGCTCGCTCGCGGCTTTCGCATCATTCTTCAGGAGGAGGGCCAGTGGGCTTCGCAAACCGGCTCGAAGTATTCGCTTCCTGAGCAGATGAGACGCCACGACGTCACCCATCTTCAATGCACCTCCTCGCTCGCCTCGGTGTTGATCAGCGATTCGGAATGCGCGGCGGCGATCAGACAGTTGCGGCGTTTTGTGGTCGGCGGCGAGCCTCTGCCCATGGACCTTGCGCATCGTCTCTGCGATATCATCGAGGGCGATCTCTTCAATCTCTACGGCCCGACCGAAACGACCGTTTGGTCCACCGCCCAGCTCATTCGCAAGAGGGACGGGCAAATCCTGATTGGACGTCCGGTGGCGAACACCCGCGTGTATGTCCTCGATGCCGAGCGCGAACTCGTCCCCATCGGCAGCGTGGGAGAGCTCTACATCGCGGGCGACGGGCTCGCCACGGAATATCTCAACCGGCCCGATGTCACGCAGGAGCGCTTCATCACCCACGCTTTTTCTCCCGGCAAGCCGGAGCGCCTTTATCGCACGGGCGATCTCGTGCGCTACATGCGCGATGGCCGTCTGGAATGCATGGGCAGGATCGATCACCAGATCAAAATACGCGGCATTCGCATCGAGCAGGGAGAGATCGAAGTCGTCCTGCGGGAGCATCCCGGCGTCCGCGATGCGGCCATCGTATTCGATCAGGGCGAGGGGGACGACAAGCGCAAACGCCTGATCGGCTACGTGACGACTTCATCGCAGCCGCCGCCTTCGGTTTCCGAATTGCAGGAATGGCTCCGCTCCAGGCTCCCTCCGGTCATGGTCCCCGCAGTGATTATTTTTTTGTCTGAATTTCCGAAAACACCCAATGGGAAACTCGACCGCCGCGCCCTGCCCAAACCTAAGCCGGAAATTTCCCAGGCGGTGGAAAATACCGCCAGCGACCTCGAAGGCAGGATCGCGGTGATCTGGTCCAATACCCTTGGAGTCGCAAGCGTGGGTCTCGATGAACACTTTTTTGATATCGGGGGTCATTCTCTTCTCATGGTCGAAGTGCATGACCGGCTTCGTGACAACACAGGCCACGATATTCCCTTGCTTGATCTCTTCCAGTATCCGACTGTGCGCTCCCTTGCCGGCTATCTCGCGCACCGTCCGGTCGAAGTGACCGGAGAAGCGAAGGGCATGGACCGTGGAAAGTTGCGCAGGCAATTGGCGGCGCGGCAAAAAGCTCTCCGCAAAGACGATTCAACCCGTATACCTTAATGGCTCGCGAAGAATCCATGGAACCGACATCCGACATCGCCGTTATCGGCTACGCCGCGCGTGTGCCGGGCGCTGTAAATGCCGCGAAGTTCTGGGACAATCTTTGCCACGGCGTTGAATCCATCCGCACCTTTTCTGTCAAGCAACTCGAGTCCGTCGGCGTCAGTAAAACTCTTTTGCAGGACCCCGATTATGTCCGCGTCGGCGCGGCGCTGACCGATCTCGACGCCTTTGACGCCGGCTTTTTTGGAATCAGTCCCCAAGATGCGGCCATCATGGATCCCCAGCAGCGCCTCTTTATGGAAAACGCATGGGAAGCCATGGAGCATGCCGGATATGCGCCCGGGACTTTTCAGGGATCAACGGGAGTCTTTACCGGTTCGGGCCCCAATTCGTATCTCATCTATAATCTCCTCAGCGATCCCGAACTGGTGGAGAGGGAGGGAATTTTTCTGCTTCGCCACACCGGCAACGACAAAGACGTGCTCGCGACGCGCCTCTCCTATCAGATGAATTTGCGGGGGCCGAGCGTGAACGTCCAGACCACGTGCTCGACCTCCCTCGTTGCGGTCCATCTCGCATGCGAAAGCCTGCTGCACTTTACCTGCGACATGGCCTTGGCCGGCGCGGTGAGCATCGAGCTGCCTCATGCGATTGGCTACCAGTATCGGCAGAACGAAATCCAGGCGCGCGACGGCCACTGCCGCGCCTTCGACGCAGACGCGACCGGTTCCGTCTTCGGAAGCGGCATGGGAGCCGTCATTCTCAGGCGGCTTTCCGACGCGATTGCCGCAGGCGATACGATCCACGCGGTGATCAAAGGCTCGGCGGTCAATAATGACGGAAGCCGCAAGGTCGGCTTTTTTGCCCCGAGCGTGGAAGGGCAGGTCGAGGTGATCCTGGAAGCTCTGGGAGCGGCGGATGTCGATCCCTCCTCCATCGACTATATTGAAACCCACGGCACCGGCACTGCTATCGGCGATCCAATTGAAATGGCCGCGCTCAGCCGGGTGTTCGCCGGCCGCGAGCGCCCCCTCAAGATCGGCGCGGTCAAGACAAACATCGGGCATCTCGACACCGCCGCCGGATTGGCCGGACTTCTTAAAACCGTGATGGCGTTGCGTCGCCGGAAGATTCCCGCCACGCTCCATTTTAAGAAGCTCAATCCTCTGGTCGATGCCAGCAAATTGCAATTTCAGGTGATCGACCGTTTGACGGAATGGGAAAGCGCCGATGGGCCGCGCCGCGCGGGAGTGACCGCTTTGGGCATCGGCGGGACGAACGCACATGTCATTCTCGAAGAACCGCCCGAACCCGCGCCCACCCAGCCTGGACGCCCTGTCCGCCTTTTCACGCTGTCTGCGAAAACACCCGCCGCACTCGATGACGCCACGCGCAATCTCGCCAGCCACCTGCGCCAATTTCCAGACGAGAATCTCGACGACACGGCCTATACGCTTCATGTCGGCAGGAGCGAGTTTGCCCACCGCCGCATGTTCGTCGCGCGCGATTATTCAGAAGCTCTTCAACGCGCGGAGCAACCCGGCCCGACGTCCGTGGCAACGGGGAAAATATCCGATTTGCAATCGGTCGCCTTTCTCTTTTCCGGCCAGGGACCGCAGCACTGCGACATGGGCCGCGAGCTTTATCAAACCGAACCCGTTTTCCGGAAATGGATCGACGCCTGCGCCGCCCTCGCCCAGCCCCATTTGGGTTTTGATTTCCGCGAAATGCTTTATCCGGCGGAAGCCGCCGCCGCCGAGTCCGCGAAGCAAATCAAACAGACGTGGAACGCGCAGCCCATTCTCTTCGCCGTCGAGTATGCCCTCGCGCAGCTCTGGATCTCATGGGGCATCAGGCCCGCGAAACTCATCGGGCACAGCTTGGGCGAATATCCCGCCGCGTGTCTCAGCGGCGTCTTCACGCTCGAAGACGCGATCTCGATTGTCTGCGTGCGTGGCGCCCTGATGAAAAAAGTCAGCGAAGGTGCGATGCTCGCCGTCTCGCTTTCCGAAGCCGATGCCGCCCGCTGGATAACCGGCAGCCTCTCGCTCGCGACCGTGAATGCTCCCGAACAGTGTGTGATCTCCGGTCCCACCGCCGAGGTTCTCGCCCTCAAGGAAAAACTGAAAGAGCAGGAAATCGCTTCCCACCGCCTCGAAACCTCCCACGCCTTTCATTCCAGCCTGCTCGACCCCGTGCTCGATTTCTTTGTGCAGCAGGTGCGCGAAAAACAATTGCGTGCTCCGCAAATCCCCATCGTTTCCAACGTCACCGGTTCATGGCTTACGGAAAAAGAAGCGACTGACCCCGCCTATTGGGGTCGTCATTTCCGCGAGGCGGTGCGGTTCTCCGAAGGGATGAAAACGCTGCAAGCCGACCCCGTCGGCTTCCTGCTCGAAATGGGTCCCGGCGACGTCCTCTGCGGCCTCGCCAGGCAAAATGCGCCGAAGGAGAAGCGGCCCAAAATTTTCCAGTCCTTGCCTCGGTCCGGTGACAAGGATCTTTCCGCTATGCTAGCCGCCCTGGGCCATCTCTGGGTCGATGGCGTTCCGGTCGACTGGAAAGCATTCCACGCAAACGAACGGCTCCGGCGCATTCCGCTGCCCACCTACCCATTTCAGCGAAAGAGATTTTGGATGGGGCCGAAAATCGGGGCCAACTGGATCACCGATGAAAACAGCGCGGCTCTCGCGGAAGTGGAAGATCCCGCCGTCAATCGGTTTCAGAGCTTGTCGCATGTCGAAACGGCTCCGTTGGTCCCGGCTTCTTCCATAAGCGCCGCGCCTGTCGCTTCGCCGGGCAAAACCGAAGCGGCTCCGGGATCTGCGACGACCGGCTCCGATGAGATCGAATCTGTGCTCGAGCAACTTTGGCAGCGGCTGCTGGGACTTGCCGAGATTGACTCGAATACGGATTTTTTTGATTCGGGTGGCCACTCGCTGCTCGCGGTGCGGCTTTTCACGGAAATTCGCAGGCGCTTCAACGTCGACTTTCCCCTCTCCACCCTTTTCGAGGCCCGCACTGTCGGTGCGCTGGCCGAGTTGATCCGCAAGACGCGGGGAGCGGATTCTTCCCAAAAAAATGCGGCTTCCAGCCACGCCCTGGTGGCCATTCGTCCGCATGGAGCGAACACGCCGCTTTTTCTCATTCATAGCCTCGGGGGAAATGTCCTCAACTTTGAATATCTCGCCCGGTGTTTTCCAGACGACCAGACAATCTATGCCATCGAATCACGCGGCTTGAGCGGCTTTCCCCCGGATTACAGCGTGGAAGCCATGGCACGCCATTACATTCAACGAATCCGTGAGCGGCAGCCTCACGGCCCCTATTTTGTCGCGGGTCATAGCTTTGGCGGACTCGTCACCTATGAAATCGCGCGCCAGCTCACGGCCCAAAACGAAACGATGGGATTGGTCGGCCTCCTCGATACCTATCAGCGAAATTTAACCGAGGAAGATGCGCTGCTTCAGCAACCGGGCCCTCCGATTCCCGAAAAGGCTCGCATTTTCCAACGCCTCGGCGTGGATCTTAAGGCCCTGATTCAGGCGCGAAATCGCCTAGGCTATTTGCAGGAAGCAAAAAACTTCATGCATGAGTGGATAGTTAAAAAAATAACCAGGAAACTTTACCGGTCTTCATACATGGTATCGTCCCGATTCGGATGGGCAATGCCTGCTTTCCTGCATAATGTGGTGGAAGCCAACAGCATCGCCGCCGACTACTACACGCCTGGCACTTATAAGGGCACGGTCGTCTTTTTTCGATGCGAGCGTCGTCTCGACATCGATCCCCCCGATTCCTCCCGGATCTGGAAACGGCTCATCACGGGCGAGGTCGTGATTCTTGAAGTTCCCGGCGATCACAACTCGATGCTGAGGGAACCCAACGCGCAGATTCTTGCCAAACAAATATTGAATTATCTTAAACCCGAAAATACAACACGGGTAGCGCTCCCCGCGCATAAATAACCCCGGAGCAAAGCTCCGGGGTTATTTATGGCTGGGTGATGCGTTAAGACGAGTAAGAGTACTTCGCTTCGCCGACTTTCTTGATGCCGCTGATCTTCTTGCCGGTCGTATAGAACCAGCTGAAAATGTTGCCGGGTTTGACCTTCAGCTTCGCCGCGAGTTCCTTCACGGTGACGCCCGACGATCCAGCCGCGGACAATGCCTTGAGCAGCGGTTCCTTCAGGCGTTTGCCACGCTTGGACCTCCGCACCTTGCCCAATTTGACCTTGACTCCGGCGGGACGCCCAGGCTTGCGCCCGCGTTTTTTTGGAACAGCGACACCCGTCTCCAGAGATTGCAACTCCGCATTGACGTGGTCGATTTTCGCCTGAAGCGATTCCTTTTCCTTCACCAGCCCGATTAAATGCGCCAACTGGGCGCTCGATAGATTAGATAATGCCATGCAGAATAGTTATAGCATTAATCGCGGCGGCGCAACTCTATTTATGTAGATGATTATGCAAAACTATTCTATCAAGCCGGATCCGCTGAACCCGAATCCGATGGCTCCGGCTTTATTTTCCCACCCCATGATAAGATGCGCGCCTTTGCGCCAGCCGCCTCCGCTTCCACTTTTTGCTTGTTCGCATTATAGGCCAGCGAAAGGCTCGACCAGACAAATTGATTATTTGGATCGATCTGCGCGGCGCGCGTGCCGGCTTGAATCGATTCTTCATAACGCTCCAGCTTATAGAGCGCCATGCTCAATGCGTGCCAGCCGTCTTGAAATTGAGGGTCTTGTTCCACGACCTGGCGAAAACATTTCGCCGCTTCATCCAGCTCGCCGATGGCCAGCGCGGTATTGCCATCATCCATCAATTCGTCATTCGTTGGCATGGCGTGATTCTATACTTAAACGGGAAATAGTCGCGATTAATGAATCGATGGTTGAGGCCTGCGTCTCGGCCGCAATTTCACAACCGAGTTTGCGCAGAGTCGCGCTGGTCACCGGCCCCATACTGATTGCTTTTGGTTCCGGCGCGCCGGGCGCGGGCTGAAGCCGCAGCGCATGCCAGTTCTCCGCCGTGCTCGAACTTGTGAACGTGATCCAATGCGCGCCTTCCCGCAAATAACGCGCGCGCGCGCCCGTTGGGTCCTCCCGCTCAGGCTCGGTGTCATAGAGGGTCCATTCCTCGGCCACTCCTCCCTGTTCGCGCAGATGATTGGCCAGCAGCGGATCGGCCAGACGCCCATGCGGCAGGCAAAACCGTTTCGATGCGACTGCATTTCCGGAAAAACATTCCGCCAATTTCTCCGCCGTATAGATGTCCGGTTGCAGGTCGGCGCGCAAATGGAGATCGCTCAATTTTTGAGTTGTTGCCGGGCCGATCGCCGCGATCTTTAGCGGCCCCAAGTCGCGCAGATCGGAACTCTGCTTGAAATATTCCGCGAAAAAAAGTTCGACTGCATTGGGACTCGTAAAAATCACCCAATCGAAATGGCCGGACATCGCGGCAAGCTTCATTCGCTCCGCTTCTCCCAGTGCTGTCGGCACAATGCGAATGGTCGGGATTTCCAGCACATCCGCGCCCAGTTGGGCCAGGCCTCTTGTCAATGTGCCGGACTGCGTGCGGGTGCGGGTGACGACCACGCGCTGGCCGAACAGCGGAAGCGTCTCAAACCAATTCAGCTCGCGCCGCAGCCTGACGACCTCGCCGACGACGATCACGGCGGGCGCCGTAAATCCCCGCTCTTTCGCGAGATCGGGCGCCGTCGCCAGCGTTCCCTCGATACTTTCCTGGCACGACATCGTGCCCCAGCGCACCAGGGCTGTGGGCGTTGCCGGATCGGCTCCTTCCGCGACGAGACGCTCCGCAATTTGGCGCAACCGCTCGATTCCCATTAGGAAAATTTTCGTGCCGCGAAGCCCCGCCAGTCGCCGCCAGTCGATGCCCGATTCCGCCTTGGACGGATCTTCATGGCCGGTGATAAAAGTCACCGTCGAGGCGAAATCACGATGGGTCACCGGAATGCCCGCATAGGCCGGCGCGGCAATCGCCGATGTAACGCCGGGCACGATCTCGAACGGAATGCCTGCGCGCGCGAGCGCCTGCGCCTCTTCGCCGCCCCGGCCAAAGACGAACGGGTCGCCGCCTTTGAGTCGCACGACTTTTTTTCCGGCCCCGGCGCGCGCGATCAGCAGCGTGTTGATTTCCTCCTGAGTCAGTGTGTGGGATGTGCCCGATTTACCAGCAAAAATTGTTTCCACATCGGTGCGCGCCCAGAGCAACATCTCGGGATTGCAAAGAGAATCATAGATGAGCACGTCAGCGTGGCCGATCAATTCGCGGGCCCGCAGAGTGACTAAATCGAGCGCGCCCGGTCCCGCGCCCACCAGGTAAACGCGCCCCTTCGTTTCCTCCAGGTTCATCGGGAAATTTCCACCGCCAGATCGACTCCGAGAGCCTCCGCTTGATCGATCCGCCGGACGAGTTTGCCCCGGCGCGGTTCGGTTTCCCCGATCAGCCACGCGATGCCTTCGATTTTCAGAAGATTGTCCGCGCCGACTTCGGCGTACGCCGCGATGGGCTCGCCGCAGCCGCCTCCGAGCGCCTGGAGAAACATCCGCTCTGCCGTCACTGCCGCCGCCGTGATTGGATCATGCAGGGGCCGTATCAGCGCGCGAACATCGACCGAGCCCTCCATCCGCGTTTGGATTGCCAGCGCACCCTGGCCCGGCGCGGGAAGCATTTGAGAAAAGGGCATCTTCGTCACGCTCAATCCGGCAAGATCGGGTTTCAGCCGTTCCAGACCCGCCGCCGCCAGAATCAGGCCCGACCACTCCTCGTTCTCGCGAAACTTGCGCAGGCGGGTGTCGATATTGCCCCGGACCGCAACTGTGCTCAGATCGGCGCGGAGCAGGCGCAACTGTGCTTCGCGCCGCAGACTTCCCGTTACCAAGATCGCGCCATAGCGCAATTCCGGGCCCAGGATGACACGCCGCAGACTTCCCGATGCTGTAATCGGCCCCTCCGGCATCCTCGGAGCCAGATCGGGGCCCCGCGTGATGAGCACGTCCCGCGCGTCGGCGCGTTTCGGAATCGCCGCCAGCATCAGGCCCTCCGGACTGCTCGTCGGCAAATCTTTCAGACTGTGGACGGCAAGTTCGATGTCCCCTTTGAGCAACGCGCGCTCCAATTCCGCCGTGAAAAGGCCCTTGCCGAGAGTGGGAGTTGCAGAGGTTGTTTTTTCCGCCAACTTGTCGCCCTCGGTCTTGATGACGTGAATCTCAAAATTGCGGCCCGGCCACGCGCGTTTCAGCTCCGCCATGATGTGTCGCGTTTGAGCCAGGGCCAGGGGACTGCCGCGGCTGCCGATGATGACAGGTTTCATGCTTGGACCGGCCCCCGCGAGACGTTGTTCGCATTCGGATCGCCCGTTTGCCGCCCGGCCCATTCCATGTACCGCTCGACGTGCGGCTTCAGGATTTCCATGCTGCGCGTGATCTCGGTTTGCCGCTTGCGCAAATGCGTCTGGGCAATCGATTGCAGATCGTCGATATCGTAGAGAAACACGTCGTCGAGCAGATTGATCGACGGCTCGAAATCGCGCGGCACCGCCAGGTCGATGAGAAACAGCGGCCTGCGCGCGCGCCGTTGGAGAAGCGCTTCGAGCCTCTCGCGCGTGAGCACATAATGGGGCGCGCTGGTCGAGCTGATCATGATGTCGACATCGAGCGCGCGATCCTCCCAGTGCTCCCAGGGCACCGCTTCCCCGCCGAGTTCCGCCGCAAGTGCTTCCGCTCTCTCAAAGGTGCGGTTGGCGACGCGAATGGACGGAGCGCCATGTCCCAACAGCGAACGCGCGGTTTTTTCGCTCGTGTCGCCCGCCCCGAGTACCATGACGTGGCAGGCATGCAAGTCGCCGAAGATTTTTTCCGCGAGTTCCACCGAGACGGAGCCAACCGACACGTGTCCGCGCGTGATCGCCGTGTGCGTGCGCACTGATTTCGCCGCGGCGAACGACGATTGGAAAAGCCGGTTCAGCCATTTGCCGGTCTGGCCGTGGGTGCATGCGACCTCGTAGGCGTCCTTCAACTGGCCGAGCACTTCCGTCTCGCCGATAACCATCGACTTGAGTCCCGATGCGACGGAGTAGAGATGCTCCACGCACGGCATGCCGCGCAGTTGAAACGAAAGCGGGGAGAAATCCTCGCTCACCGCGTGGAACTGGCGCAGGAAATCGGGCCACGCCGCAGCGGCTTGGTCGGGCTGCGTCGTTGCGCCAAAATATTCGACCCGGTTGCAGGTCGAGAGCAGCACCGCCTCGCGCAAGCCGAGCATCTGTCTCATCTGTGCGAGCGCATCGGGAAGCTGGCCGTCGCGAAAGGCGACCTTCTCCCGCAATTCCACGGGGACTTCCTGAAAGGTCAGCCCTCCGCAAATGACGTGTGCGCTTGGTGAGTTCATTTTCGAAAGATCAGTTCTAGCCCTCGTGCGGGAAAACATGCGCCTCGCTCAGGGAATTGATGCCCCAAAACGTGAGCAGGATAAAGACATAACCCGCCACGGAAAGCAACGCGGTCTTCTTGTGGCTCAGCCGGCCCAGCGCCAGCACTCCGACCAGCACGGCATACAGGCACCAGACCGCCGCCGACCAGGCGATCTTCACCCAGTCGTCCGGACCGCGGTGTGGGATAAAAAAGCCGAGAATTGTGCCTGCGGAAAAAATGACAAATCCCAGGATCAACACGCGCTGCTGCACTTGTTCGAGACGCCCCACATTCGGCAGCGAATAGAACCAGGCGGTGAGAACGTGGCGCTTCAACTGGCGTTCCTGAATGAGATAGGCTATGCCCGCCATCGCCGCGACACCTAAAACGCCAAGGCCCAGCAACGCGAGCGTCGCGTGGAGTTCCAACTGCCAGCCGAGTTGCGGCAGCTTGCCCGGCAAATCAATCGGGGCGGCGAGCGCGAAAGCATTGATCAGAAACACGACCGGCGCGGTGAACGCTCCCAGGATCGACATCCGGTACGCGGGGCCGACGACCATATAGGTTAGCACCAGCGACCACGAGAAAAAGGCGAGCGTTTCGAAGAGGTTCGTGATGGGGCAATGCTGGATCGCCTGGCCGCGCTCCTGCAGGAAAACCGTGTGCAGGACAAAGGCGATGGCGATCAGCACAAAGGCCCCGCGATTGGCCAGCGGGCGCTGCGAACTCAGGGCGTAAAGTCCCCACCCCGCGCTGGCCAGGTAGCCAAGCGTCGCCAGAAAAAGCCAAAGCCGATCATTCACGCTGCCAGTTAATCCTAACACGGCCCAAAGAGCAAGATTCCGTCATCCTGAGCCTGTCGAAGGATCAGTTCTGGGTTTCCTCGCTCATCATGTCGTGCCTATCCCTTTTTTTCGTTCCTAATTGTTATTGGTTCTCCTGAGATTTCTCACTGTAAATGAATCGATCCTGATTGTTCTTGATGCCGCTGTCTCCGGCACATGCTCGTGCAAGCAAATCGATTTCCGCTTGGTTTTTGGGATAACTATCGAACTCTTCCTTGCTGAGTCGAAAGTATCGCGAATACCAAGCAACCCATGTCATCACAACCTCCAAGACATACGGACCAGTTTCTTCATCAATACCGATGGAGTAGTAACCGTCCTTGTTGATATGGACGCTTCGGTACTTCATAACAAATTTGTTTCCCTCGCTTCCAAGTTGCCTTTGGGAACGCATTTGACGAGGCACTCCCATTGCGAACCCGACAGAGGAACAATACATTCATTGAGCGCAAAATAAAATTTGGAAACGAGGAAGTCAGACTGAACTGATCCTTCGACATGCTCAGGATGACAGAATTTTTATAGCAAGACTTCGGCGTCTCCTCGACAAGCTCGGGATGATAATTATTGTTATGGCTTATGGCCGACGGCTTTTTTCCCCCTGCGGCGGTACCGACTGCTATTGCGCAGGTCACGCCCGCGCCGCCGGTCGATCTGCGGCCGCTGACGACAAGTGAACTGATCGACCGCGGATTCGCGCTCTACCGCGCCCACTTTGCCGGATTTCTTCTCCTGGCCCTGCTTTGCCAAAGCGCGCCGCTGCTCGGCCAGATTCTGGCGACAGCGTGCAAACTCAATCCGACGCAAGACGATCTGGTGGAATTTCCCCCGTCGCTCTTCACCAAGCTGGGCGCGCTTATCGCCATAGCTCTGGTTGCCCAGGTCGTTGTTTTTTGTTTTGAAGTGGTGATCACGTTTTACATCGCGGACGCTTATCTCGGGAAAATCCCCTCGGTCAAGGAGAGCCTGCGCAAATTCACCACCTGCATTTTCTCCTCGATCTGGACCTGCATCCTGAACCGCGTCTTGATCGGGATCACCTTTGTCTTTCCCGCGCTCGCCTTTGTCGCATTCTACTTGTGCACGCTTGTTTATCCGCCGCAGACCTTGTTTCCGCTTATCGTTTTTGGAGGCCTCGGCGTTCTCCTGTTTGTCGCCTCGCTTGCTCCGGTGCTGGTTGTTTTCATGCGGCTGATGACGACCCTTCCGGCCCTGGCGCTCGAAGGGCTATCCGGCTGGAAGGCGGTCAAGCGTTCAGCCGCACTTGTCCGGTACGATCCGGGGTTGGGCTTTCTTTATTGGGGCGAGATGCGGCTGAGTTTTTTGCTGCTGCCGCTGTTTATCATCGAGCTGATGATCCTGATGCTGACGTCGCTGCCACTGACGCTTCACCAGATTGGCGAGGTCATGCGGCATGGATCGGGTGGACAGATCGCGCCGCCGCCCGACTCGGTGATGATTCTTAGCCAGATTCTAACGTTCCTGGCAGGCTCGCTTATTTTGCCGCTCTACTCGATTGCGACGACGCTGTTCTATTACGACATCCGAATTCGGCGGGAGGGATTCGACCTCGAATTCATGGCCGGGCAACCGGGAGGCCAAAAGTGAAAAGCTGGCTGCTTTTTTTTGTAACGATCTGCCTGCTGGGAATGCATTCCCTAAGCGCGGACGAACCTGCTGGTGGTCCGTCTCAAGCAAACGCCGCGTCCGCGCCGGTCACCGACCCTGCGCGGGTTGGTGACCATTTCCGCGAGGTGCTAGCCCGGCCGCAGTTTCAAGAGTCGGACGAGACGGCCGTGAACACCCGCTTCGAGGATTGGCTTTCGCAAGTGTTCAAGCGTTTTGGAACGACGATTGGGGAATTCAAATACGCGAATCGGATGCCCGCTTTCGAGTCTTTTCTGATGACCATTCTGGTTGTATTCTCGATCTCGGTCCTGCTCTACATCATGGTGCGACTCACCCGCCGCCGGGAGGGGATGGAGCCGGAACCGGACTGGAACATTCCGGGCCAAAAGGCATTTCGTCCGCCCGAATTTTACGCGGAAGAAATCGACGGCGCCATCCAGTCCGGAGATTGGCACACAGCATGGCTGGCGGCGTGGAGACAATTTCTTTCGCGCCTGGAGCATGGGCATCTTGTCGAGGCGGACCGCACCCGCACAAACCGCGAGTATCTGGCGCAATTGCGGGAGAAAGCGCTGCCCGGCTCCGCGCTCTCGCTGCTGACCGGCATGGTCGATGCGTACGACCGGTTCATCTACGGGCGCAAATCAATCGGCGAGCCTGAGTGGAATCTTTTTTATCAGCAAATCGGAGAGGCCGCCCTGCTGCTGCATCTGGATGACAAGGGGAAAAGTGCGGAGGCCAAACCGGGCGGATTATGAAAAACCGGAATATTGTTTATATCCGGGTGCTGCTGGTGGTTCTCTCCATCGTGGTGCTCCTGGCGTTCATCAATCGCTCGCCGCAACGCGCGCCGCACGACACGTGGCTGCCTTCGAGCTTCAATCCTATCGGGGCCGGAAACATGGCCCTGTTTCAAACGCTTGAGGAACTGAACTGGCCGGTGGAACGATGGCGCGAACCGCTGAGTCGGCTGTCGAACTATGGCACGGGCAATGTACTGATCATCACCCGTTCGAAGTTGGGAACGCCGCGCGTCGATTTTTCCGAACAGGAGACGGACCTGATCGATGACTGGGTGAAGAAAGGCAATACGCTTCTGCTGCTCGGCGCGCTGAACGATTGGGACGACACGCGGACGTTTCTCCGGCAAATCGGCTTCGGTGTGCAGGAGAAACCGGCTTCCGTAGCCGATCTTTTTCGACCGTTCGAGCGGCAAAATGGACAGGTCATGGAGGCGCAGCCCGCCCCAGGCTCGAACCAGACAGGCACGATGATTCTGCCGCGCTCCGCGCCGCTGCCCTTCACGTTTCCGGCCAATTCAAAGATTCTCTGGCAGGAAAATAGCGATCCCTATGTGATCGACGTGCCGCGCGGCGCGGGGCATATCATCTGCGGCGCGTCGGACCGGCTGCTCAGCAATTCCTTTCTCGGCAAGGGCGACAATCTCGCGATTGTCATCCAACTGCTGACACCGGGAGGGCAAACGCCGCATCATCTTTTCTTCGAGGAGACGCATCACGGATTTTCCGCCGTCTACGCGATTGTCCGGCTGCTGGACGATCCGGGTGTGCGGTTTGCGGGAATGCTAGCGCTCCTCGGCGCACTCGCTTTTCTGGGAAGTTCGCTGATCCGGTTCGGGCCGATGCTTCCGCTTCATCGCGAAACGGGGCGCTCGACGCTCGAATTTGTCAACTCCATCGCGGATCTCTATATGCGGGCCGATTTGCGCAACGACACGATGAAATATCTCTTTTTCGAAACGCACCAGCGCGTGCTGCACCGGCTCAACCTTCCGCCCACGGCCTCGCATGAGGTGATCGCCTCGCGGTTGCAGCAGGCCAATCCCCATTTGCCGAAGTGGAAAAAACTGGCGCAGCGGTTTGATTCCCGTGAGTATACGGAAGGTCTGCCGCCCTCGGGATGGCTCCGCGTGGCCCGGGACCTCATCGAAATCAAATCCGCCATGGCATGAAAAGACTGGGGAATATTGACGGAATTACGGAATTTTTTAAACATTCCATTACCCATCCTCAAAAAAATTTAGAAATTTGAAAAATTTGGTAATTTGGTTGCGCCTCCCCGTATTTCACACGTCAATCATGCCGAACATGCGGAAGCATAACCAAAAATCCTGTCCCAAAAGCTCCTCTGCCTTCTCCTCAAAAATTCCGTTATCCCGTTATTCCGTCTAAAAAGAATTCCATAGAACAACATGAATTCCACTCTCGCAACCCGTGCTGCCGAAATCCGGCAGGAAATCAAAAAGCTCATCGTCGGCCAGGAAACGCTGATCGAAAAAACGCTGATCGCGCTGTTCGCAGGCGGGCACGTCATTCTCGAAGGCGTGCCGGGCCTGGCCAAGACGCTGTTTGCCCGCGCGCTGGCCGCGAGCCTCCATGTGAGCTTCAAACGCATTCAATTCACTCCCGATCTGATGCCGTCGGACCTGATCGGCACGAATGTTTTCCAGCCCGATACGCACACGTTTAAATTTTTGCCCGGGCCGATTTTCTGCGATATTTTGCTCGCGGACGAAATCAACCGCACGCCGCCGAAAACGCAGTCGGCGCTGCTTGAAGCGATGGAGGAGCACCAGGCGACGGTGGATGGAATCTCGCGTCCGATGCCGGAGCATTTTTTTGTCATCGCGACGCAAAATCCGATCGAGTACGAGGGGACGTTTCCCCTGCCCGAGGCGCAGACGGACCGCTTTCTTTTCAAGATCAAGGTCGATTACCCGACGCCCGCCGACGAGCTGACGCTGCTGCAGAGCAGTCCTTTTTCGAGCAAGGTCGAGGATATCATCGAGCCGAGGGCGGGCGCCGACGACTTCGCGGTGATCCGGCGCGAGATCGAAGAGGTGACGATCGACGAAACGATTTACGATTACACCCTGCGCCTGCTGACGACCTCGCGCCAAAGCCCGCTGCTGGCGCTGGGGGCGAGTCCGCGCGCGGGCCGGGGGTGGATCAAGGCGGCGCGCGTGCTGGCTTCATTGCGCGAGCGAGCGTTCGTCACGCCGGATGACATCAAGGAGCTGGCCTACCCGGTGCTGCGGCATCGGCTGGTGCGCAAGGCGGAAACGGAAATCGAAGGCACGACGGTGGAGCAGGTGATCGACCAGCTTTTGGCTTCGGTTGAGGTGCCGAGATAACTCATTAGCCACAAAAGAACGCAGAGAACACAGAGAGGTTGATAAACAAAGGCAACTTCGGTTCCTATTTTTTGCGTTCTTTGTGTTCTTTCGCGGCTAATTCAGCCTGACAACCCATGGTCTTCCTGCCCCGCTTTTATTTCACGCTGATGACGCCGATTCTGCTCGCGCTGGGATCGACCCTGGTACCGAATGGCATGGCGGTAAGCCTTCTGCTGACGCTGCTGCTGACCTGTGCGGTGCTGGCCGATGTGGTACTTATTCCGCACGATGCGTTGCGCGTGAAAAGAAACGTGTCGGCAATTTTGAGGCAGGGTCAGTCGTTCCGAGTGGAACTTACGCTGGTAAATCAGAGCGAGACCGCGGCGCTGTTCCAGATCGTCGACTCACCACCGGTCGATTTCACCGGCCCGTCGCAAACGATTACCGTGCGCCTGCTGCCGAAGCGGGAGACTGTCCAGGCCTACAGCCTGAAGAGTTATCGGCGCGGAACTTTTTCTTTTGGCGCGGTCTTCTACCGGACCAGCGGACCGCTCGGGTTGATCCAGCGGCAGGGAAAAATCGATCTGCCGCAGAGCGTGCAGGTGTTGCCCGACATCAGCGGCGAAGGCTCGCGCGATTTGCAGCTCGCGCTGGCCGGGGCGTTCCGGGCCGGACGCAGAAAAGTTGCACGGAGCGGGGAGGGAGGCGAATTTGAGTCGTTACGCGAGCATCAGCGCGACGACGATTTCCGCCACATCGACTGGAAGGCATCCGCGAAACGCGGCAAGCTGATCAGCCGCCAGTACGAAACGGAACGGGACCAGCGGCTGATGATCCTGCTCGATACGGGCCGGCTGATGAGTCCGAAAATCGGCTCGTATCGGAAGCTCGATTACGCGATCAACGCATCGGTGCACCTGGCGCAGATCGCGCTGCACAAGGGCGACCTGGTCGGCTACGCGATTTTCAACGACGAGTTGCGCGCGTTCGCCGAGCCGAAAAAGGGACAGGCTCAGATGTCGCACCTGGTGCGGAACCTCACGCCGCTTCAGCCGACGCGGCTGGAATCGGATTACGCCGCCGTTTTCCATCACGTGCTGCGGCGCTGTTCGCGGCGAACGCTGATCGTCTGCTTCACGGATTTGGGAGACGCGCACTCGGCGGAGAGCCTGCTGCGTGCCGCGATGCCGCTCATGCCGCGCCACTTGCCGGTAATCGTCACAGTGAGCAACTCGGAGGTGCTTGCGGTGACGCGGAAGACACCTGAAAACGAGTTCGAGGTTTACCGGCATGTCGCGGCAATGGAAATCTGGAACGATTACCAGCGCACGTTGCGCGGCCTGCGCAGTCGCGGCGTCGCCACCGTGAGCGTGCCCGCACAGGAATTGAGCACGGCGGCGATCAATGAGTATTTGCGGATCAAGGAAACTGCTCGGCTGTAAAAATAAATTTACTCTCCGAAATCCGTCATCCTGAGCTTGTCGAAGGATCAGCTTCCAAGGAGGAAGCGATCATCTTCCGGCGGCTGATCCCTCGACAAGCTCGGGATGACGGGGGCATTGTAAGGAAATGCTTCCCGAACTCATCACGCCCATTCCCGGCCCGCGCTCACGCGAGTTGGCGGTGGAATTGCGCGCGCATGAATCGCGGAACGTGACCTATGTCTCGCCGGGGTTCCCGGTTTTTTGGGAGCGGGCACACGGCCCGAATGTGTGGGACGCCGATGGCAACCGGCTTCTCGATTTCACGAGCGGCTTCGGCGTGGCGGGCCTTGGCTACACGCCGAAAAAAATCGTCGCGGCGATTCAGGAGCAGGCCGCGCGGCTTTATCATGCGATGGGCGATGTCCATCCGAGCGCGGAGAAGGCGACGCTTTGCCGGCGGCTCTCGCAACTGACTTTCGAGAAATGGAAACTCGGCGCGGGGAAAGTCATTCTCGCCAATTCGGGCAGCGAGGCGGTGGAAGCGGCGCTGAAGACCTCGTACCTCGCAACAAAGCGGCGTGGCGTCCTTGCCTTCACCGGCGGGTACCACGGCCTCGGCTACGGCGCGCTCGCGGTCAATGGCCGCAATTATTTTCGCGATCCGTTCACTGCGCAGCTCGCCGATTTCGCCACGTTCATGCCTTTCCCGAGCTGCCAGCATTGCACGTTTGGCGCGACGAACCGCGAGCCGTCCTCATGTCCACCCGATTGCATGAACGCTTTTCTTGGCCGGGCGGAGAAGCTCCTTTCCAGAGGGAAAATCGGCGCGATTTTGGTCGAGCCTGTGCAGGCGCGCGGCGGCGAGGTTGTGCCGCCCGATTGGTTTCTTCCGCTGCTCCGCTCGCTGGCCAATCAATCGGGCGCGCTGCTTATTTTCGACGAAATCTATACCGGGTTTTATCGCACAGGACGCCGCTTCGCCTGCGATCACTGGAAGGTGCAGCCTGATTTGATCTGCGTCGGCAAGACGCTGACGAGCGGGTTTCCACTCGGCGCGTGCGTGGGCCGGGCGGAGATCATGGACGCGGCGTGGCCGGAATCGCCCGGTGAGGCGCTTCACACAAGCACGTTTTTAGGCAATCCACTCGGCTGCCGGATGGCGCTGGAATCGCTCGATATTCTCGAGGCGGAACCGTGGGGCAAGCGCGTGGAAAAGCTAGGAAAATATCTCGACAAGGGACTTTGCAAGCTGCAACGCACATCGAAGCAACGGGGCTGGATTCGCGGCATCGGCCTCATGCGCGGGATGGAAGTCCTCGATGCGAACGGCCAGCCCGACCCTGCGCGCGCGGGGCAGCTTATCGAGGCGATGCTCGCGCGCGGGATCATTCTCCTCAGCGGCGGCGTGAGGCAAAATGTTCTTTCGTTTACGCCTCCGTTTATCATCAACGAGGCGGAGATTGATTTTGCGTTGAGCCAGCTTGCCGAGGCGGAACGCGGACAGGATTAACGGGATTATGGGGATGGATTTAGACAGGAGGAACATGAAGCTCATGAAAATAGACTTCAGAAAAGGGAGGTTTTTCCTTCATGTGACTCATGTCTCTCCTGTCTAAAACTCAGTCTTTCCAATAAACCACGGCGTGCTCGTCGCGCCAGACCTGTTTCCATTCGGGCAGGAAATGGAGGAGCTGATTCAAGGGAAGATAGGGCTCGATGATGAGCGAGTCGTAATTTCCTTTATTGAGTTTTTCTTCCCAACCCGCCGCGCCACGCGTCATGTCGTTGAAAGCGAAAACGGTCTCGTCGCCGTAAAAATCGCCGCGGTCATCGATGCTCACGCGGAAATCGGGGCGCATGTTCCACAGCAGCGGACCCGCGTTGCCCGTCGTGGTGAGCGGCCGGTGAAAGCGGTCGGGATGCTCTTTTAGAAACGCGACCAGCTTTGGCGTGACGCTTCTACCGACTTCGATTTTATCCCCGGTAGGCATCAGCATAAAGAACGCGGTGACGACCAGCGCGGCGACCAGCGCCAGCCATGCATCGCCGCCTGCCACGCGTTGCCGGGCTTGGAACTGCCGGAACCGGTCATTGAGCATGAGGAAGATTTCCGACAAAAGAGGAAACCGCTCACGCAGAAAGAGAGGCGCCGGGCTTTGGAGTAAAATTTGCAGGTCGCGCGCGACGGGGACAATCGCGATTTCGATGAGCAGCAGCACATGCCGTTGCGCCTTCAGGCCCATGTAGAGAAAGAAGAGCACCGGCAAAACGGTTTCCAGGTGCCAGATCGGCGCGCGTTTGGAAACCCGCGCCATAAAAACAACGATCAGGATGAAAAGCACCGTGATGGCCGACATGGTGGGCGTACCGAAATTCGGCGGCAGATATTCATCCCAGAGCGCGGCGCTTTTCAGGGACGTAGCCATGAAAAAAACCTGGCGATGCAGGCCCCAGCCCCACGGGTTCAGCAATGTCGCCAGCGCGCAGAGGAGGCTCAAGCCGATCCACGGAATGAGCGGCGCTTGCTCGCCGTCGACTCGTTTGAGGATGCGATCCAACAGGCGTCCGAACATGGAGATCGCCAGGTAAATCAGCGCGGCCAGCCAACCCGCGTGGATGTTAGCCCACGCCGCGAAGATGATCGGCATGAGCACCCAATCGCGCTTGAGCGGATGGGCGCGCCGCTGCCACACCTCGACGACCAGCGCCATGAATAGATAGGTGAACAGCACGGGGCGAACCGCGAAATGGAGATGCAACGTCAGCCACGCGATGCCGGTGCAGAAAATCACGACGCTCACCGAAAGGCCCGACTGAAGAAGGAGCCGGTAGACGTTGAGGATCGTGGCCCCAAAAATCGCATAGCAAAATGCGCAGACCAAGCCCAACCCGCCGACGCGATAGAGCTCGCCAATGGTGGTTTCAAAGGCCCATTCGAAATCGGTCCAGGGCTGTCCCGCCTTGGTGAAGCTTAACGGATCGGTACGCGGGATTTGGTGCGTCTCAACAATCACGATCCCGGTTCGCAGATGCCTGCCGACGCCAGGATCCTCGAAAATCCGGTCCGCCATGGCGAACATCGACAATTGGATCGAGAGGAAAAGGCCAAAACCGAATGTCGGCAGCCACCAGATCGGTTTCATTGAGGACTTAAAGCGTGTCTGCAAAATAGGCGCAGGTCACGCCGAAAGACATTCTTCCGCGAGGGCTTAAACTCAATGCGAGGCCTGTGCGCTCTGAATGTTGGAGGTAATCATCGAATAGAGACTTTTGGTCTGCTGTCCGAGGCTGAGAAGAACTCCAATCGCAATGATGGAAATAAAGGCGAGAATGAGGGCATATTCGACGAGGGTCTGGCCCCGGCGAAAAGCACGTTTCCGCGAAGAGGACGTCAACATCGGATTAAAAAGAGCCGGTCTGTTCATGTTTTTTTCCAATGCTGTTTTTTGAGTTCCAAAAGTCATAAATTTAAAAGCGCCTGTTACTTCCCCACGTTACTCTTGCGGCATCATTTCCCCGAGTTGACCCCGAATTACGAACCATTACCAAGTAAATAAAATTACACGCCAATATAAAAATTTCAACTCCTACATCATCTTCCGAGAAATCATCCAGTACGGGCTGGCAGGCGGGTTCTCATCCGGCTTATTCTAAGCCATGAAGATTTTGACTTCGATGGCTGCCGTGCAGCGGCAAAGCACGACCTGGGGCCGCTCCGGGGAACTCGTCGGGTTGGTGCCGACAATGGGCGCGCTGCATGAGGGTCACTTGGCCCTGATCCGCCGCGCGCGCAAGGAATGCGGGCGCGTCGTGGTGAGCATCTACGTTAACCCGATTCAATTTGGCCCGAAAGAAGACCTCGCGCGTTATCCGCGTCCGCGCCGGGAGGACCTGGCATTGTGCCGCAAGGAGGGCGTCGATCTGATTTTCGCGCCGGAAAATCTCTATCTGCCGGATCACTCGACCTTTGTGGAGGAGACGACGCTTTCACAAGGTCGCGATGGCGCTTCGCGGCCCGGGCATTTTCGCGGTGTGGCGACGGTGGTGCTGAAGTTGTTCAACCTGGTGCGGCCAACGCGCGCCTATTTCGGCCAGAAAGACGCGCAGCAGGTCGACGTAATCCGGCGGATGGTTCGCGACCTGAACGTACCGGTGAAGCTCGTCATCGTCCCCATCGTCCGCGACAGCGACGGCGTGGCGCTCAGCTCGCGCAATCGGTATCTCTCGCCCAGTGAACGCGCCGTTACGGTCGAGTTCGCGCGACTTCTCCAACAGGCCGCGAAAAGGAAAATCAATCGTGCCGCCTGGCTTCAGCAAGAACTGAAAAAAGTGTCCGGCCTCAAGCTCGATTACGCCGAGCTCGCCAGAGATCGCCTCTGCGCCGCCGTATTCGTAGGCAAGACAAGGCTGATTGATAATAAGAGGGCAAAATAACTTCCGTCATCCTGAGCATGTCGAAGGATCAGTTCGGTCTGCCTTTCCTCGTCGAAAATTCCTACAACAACACGTCATTCTTCTCGTCGAGCCGCACGACGTTCGGATGGTGCTTTGCGGCCAGTTCGGCGGGCACCTGCTCGAAGCTCATGATCGTCAGCCGGTCGCCGATCTTCCCGAGATGGGCCGTCGCGCCGTTCAGCTCGATCACCTTCGTGCCGGCCCGGCCATAGATCACATACGTCTCGAACCGTTCGCCGTTGTTGATATTGCCGACCAGAATTTTTTCGTAAGGCAGGAAACCGGCCTTCTTCGCGAGGTCTTCCGCGATGGTCAGGCTGCCTTCGTAATGAAGGCTCGCGCCGGTCACGGTGGCGCGGTGCAGTTTCGATTTGAGAAGCGTATAATCAGACATTGCTTAACTATAACACACCCGGCGCGCGCTACTCAATCTCCCGGACGCGTTCGATGTGCCGCCCGCCCTCGAAGGGCGTGGCGAGAAAGATGCGCACGCATTCGAGCATGATGTATTCGGAGATCATCCGCTGGCCGATGGACATGACGTTCGCGTCGTTGTGCTTGCGGCCCAGCTCGGCCGTCTGCGAATTCCAGACATAGGCGCAACGGACGCCCTTCACCTTGTTCGCCACCATCGCCTCGCCGTTGCCCGAGCCGCCAAAGACAATCGCCCGCTCGCATTCGCCATTGGCCACGGCCAGCGCGGCGGGCCGGATAAACAGCGGATACGAGACCGGCGCTTCGCTCTTCGTGCCGCAATCCATCACGTGATGGCCAAGCGAAACCAGCAGAGCCTTCACCTTCTCTTTATAGGCGTATCCGGCGTGATCGGAACCAAGGGCGATTTTCATGGGAAAAGAAGAGGATTCTTCAAGTAAGCATTTCTGTCAATCCACACGACAGAATTTGACGGAATTAGCGGAATTAATGAAATTTTTGAAAGGAAGGAGAGGAAAGCCTATTCCGGTGAGGAAATTTATTTGGCGTCATCAGGCGGCACGGGAAGATGGTTTGTAAGTAATTCATTAAATCGCTTCGGTTCAAAGGGCACCGACTTGTCAATTGCTTGGGACATGATTTTTTTGATTATGCCTTTATCGTGGAGATAAAGCGCATAGGTGGGAGCGCCGGGAGACAACCCCTTAATTCGTAATGCAACAGCGGTAGCGTTCTGGATATTGCCTTCTGTCAACAGATGGGGAACCAGCAGGTTATAAACCTCTTTGAGAGAGAAACTCTGTTTTGGAGCCGTTGCAACATCGCCACCACTGGAACCGTAACCAAATTCTCCCGATCCATCTGGCCTTATTCTAAGATACCAAGCATTAGTCTGTAGGTTAATTTCAGCAACTTGATCAAAAGGAGGAATGCTAGGGGTGGTCTGTGCTAAAAGCGTTGTGCTTGTGCTCAGAAGGGCCAAAGCAACTGTGAGAATCGCGAGGCGCATATTCGTTCTTTAGTCCTTTCCTTCGACGCAGTAAATTCCATTCCTTGGCTGCCGCCGATGGGACCAAATCAAAAGCCTTCCCCCTTCCGTTAATTTGGTAATTCCGTTAATTCCGTAATTCCGTCAAAATTCCCCTGCCTTCGCCATGAACCGCATCCACCTCCTGCCCGAGCACGTCGCCAACCAGATTGCGGCGGGTGAGGTCATTGAGCGACCGGCGTCGGTGCTCAAGGAGCTGCTCGAAAACTCCCTCGACGCCGGCGCGACGCAGGTCGACGTGCAGATCGGCGCGGGCGGACGCAGCCTCGTCGCCGTCACGGACAACGGCTGCGGCATGAGCAAGGACGACGCGCTTCTCTGCCTCGAACGCCATGCCACGAGCAAGCTCCGCGACAGCGACGACCTCGACCGCATCGCGTCCTACGGCTTTCGCGGCGAGGCCATTCCGAGCATCGCCTCCGTCTCTCGCTTCCGTTTGCGCACCCGCGAACCCGACGCCATCGCCGGAACGGAAATCATCATCGACGGCGGCAAACTCCGCGACGTGCACGAAGTCGGCCTCGCGCCCGGCACGCAAATCGAAGTCCGCTCGCTCTTCTTCAACATGCCCGCGCGGAGAAAATTTCTCCGCACCGAGCCGACCGAATCGGCCCACATTCGCCACACGCTGCTGCTCGCCGGTCTCGCGCGGCCCGACGTGGGTTTCACGCTTACGATGGACGAACAGGCCGCCCAGCGCTGGATGCCCGGCGAGGATTTGCGCCAGCGGCTCGTCTCCATCTTCGGCGCGGAATGGGTCGAGCTTACCGTGCCCATCGAGGCCGTCAGCGGCGGCTTGCGCCTGCGCGGATTCATCGGCAAGCCGGGTGTGAGCCGCGCCGCGCGCACCGAGGAGCTTTTCTTCATCAACCAGCGCCCGGTCGAAAACCGCACGCTCCATTTCGGCCTGCTCGAGGGCTACCACAATTCGCTCATGAAGGGTCGATATCCTGTCGCGATTCTCTTCCTCGAAATGGACCCCTCCGGCGTCGACGTGAACATCCACCCGGCGAAGAGGGAAGTGCGCTTCCACGACGACTTCACCATCCGGCAGTTCGTCGTGAAGTCGGTGCAGGACGTACTCGGGAAATTTTCCGGCGCGCCCGCGACGAAGTTTACGTTTGATGAACGCACTTCTGTGATTCCGCCCGATAAGACCGATGGGACGAATAGGACAGATACGACCGGGAATAAGTCCCATTTGTCGCATGAGTCCCAGCCCTCGCCGAAAGAAGAGGCGCTCTCCGCATCGGCACCGACGCCCGGCGACCAAACAATCAGCGACGATGACAAACCGCCGCTACAACTGCAAAGCGAACCCGAGCCGCTCGCGGCGCAGCCCACGCTTTCGCTCCCCGAAGAAACCCTCCCGCAACGCGTCGCGCCGCGTCCCGAGCCACTCATCACTAATCGCCTCGGCCTTCACGTCATCGGCTGCGTCGCGCAACTCTACATCGTTGCGGAAAGCCCCGAAGGCCTCGTCCTCATCGACCAGCACGCCGCGCACGAACGCGTCCTCTTCGAGCAAATGCTCAAGCGCATGGCGCTCCAGGACCCCGCTTCGCAGCAGCTTCTCTTTCCGGTCACGCTCGAGTTTCTTCCGCGCGAAGCCGATTTTCTCCTCGCGCAGGTCGATACGCTGCAACAGGCCGGCGTCGGCATCACTCGCTTCGGGCCGAGCACGTTTCTGGTCGACGCGCTGCCCGCGATGGTCAAGGCGCGCGACGTGGCCGAGTTCATCCGCACGGTCGTCACCGAGCTTCAGCAGGAGGGCGGCGAGACGAGAAAAGGCCGCCGCTTGAGCGAGGAGATCGTCGCGAAGACCGTCTGCCGCCACGCGGTCAAAGCCAACGACGCGCTCAAGCCCGCCGAGTGGGACATGCTTCTCCACGATCTGCTCGCATGCGATCTGCCTTATACATGCCCCCATGGCCGCCCCACGATGATCCAGTTATCGCTTGCGGAACTCGATAAGAAATTCGGAAGGATGCAGTGAGGATAAGCTGCGATATACCAACAGACTTATTTTTTCACCGCAGATGCCGGTACTGGCTTTGGACGAGGGGGAGGGGGTGGCAAGGAATTGCTCGCTGGCACAAAGCTACCTCGTGACTCATTAATGGGCTTGCTAGATTTGTTACTCATTGCGGTGGAGCTTTACTACCCGAAGATACTGGTGGTTTAGCCTGCTGTAAAGGAGAACCGGGTGGGACAACGAGAGTGATTGGTGGAACGGCTAAGGGTAATGTAAAGCTAGGAGGCGTTTGTAATTGGACCTGCATAACTTGAGGGCTCACCCCAGTTTTGGAACGCAGATTAATCAGTGAGAATACGCACAATAAGAGCACTCCCACGCCAAGGCAAACCATGGAAAAGATGTTAAGTCCTTGCGTCCAATTTACCGCTCGATTCCCAGAGGGTACATGGTTGGGAATTGAATACACATTTACATCTCCCGCTTCATATGCCACTAAAAAATCTTTGTAAGATTGATCCAGGTGCGCGATTTCACGCTGAATGGCGATTTGACTGGCGGCAAGGGATAGATGCCGGATAAGACGGACAATATCAAAAGCAGCCACGCGCCTAAAAGAAACCACAACGACCAATCCAAAGGAGAGGGAGCAATCTTTTCAATAAACGTTAGCGACAACGCCAAACTTCCCCCGGATAAGGCAAGAATAGCTTTGTCGAAACGATCGCTAATTTCCAGAGACTCTTTCAGGTAGGCTTGCCGATCCCGCAAATAGCCTTCATACCTCGATTTGGCGTATTCGTATATTGGATCAATCCCGGTATCGCTTTCCTGGGTTGCTTTTTTCCGATAGCCTAATGCTTCAAAAATGGCGTCGATCATCGCGTCGGCACCTTAAGGGATGGCAATGGCTTGTGAAGCCAATTTCTGGGCCATCACGTCTTTTCCCGATACAGCGTCAGCACATACGTTCCGAGGCTCAACTTGTCGCCGTCGTTGATATAGCCGTCGGTCATCGGAATGCCGTTCACAAAAGTCCCGTTTGTCGATTCGAGGTCCTTCACCAATAAACCACGCTCGGTCACCTGTAGCAGGCAATGGCGGCGCGACACCTGGTTGTTTTCGACATAGATGTCGGAGGTCCCTTCGCGCCCCACCACATTCGTTACCTTCTTCACCTTCAGCTTGAAGGTCGGCGACTCCTCCGGGATGAAGTAATAATGATTCTCAAATCTCTTCTCTTTTCGTTCTATCGCCGGCGGCGACATCCGGATCGTCTTGCCGAAACGGGAATCGAGTCCAATCGAATTCTTATGCATATACTCCTGCATATCGACTTCGATATCCTTCTTCGCCGGTTCCGCGCCCGAGATCCATCCATAGGACGAACCCTTGAGATCGAAAGCGCGATCAAGCGCGACCGTTCCCTCGATTTTTCCGGCGACCGCATGAACGATCACACCGTTGTCCACAAAAAGATGGATGGCTTCCTGGGAGTTAAACACCAACAGGCATCCTTTCTCCCGCGTCTGCGCAAGACGCCTGAAGGCTTCGCTGAAGGAAGCTAGCAGTTGATAAAAACTCATGAACTGGCCTTTAGCATAGCCCCCATGTGCCTCTGGGAAAAGGACTTTTTCATAGGCCCGCAGAACTGGAGTTGCTAATTCTCGATTTCTGAAGCATATTCGAGAACCATGCTCGTTTTGCCCACCGCCAAAATTCTTCTATTCATCGCGCTGAATCTGGGGCCTCACAATCCCCCCGCTATTTATGCAACGAGCAATTCGGAGAGCTATGTCTGGATGCCCACGGAAATCGGCTGGACGGTCGACGCTAAAGGTTTTCCCGCTTCCGATTTCACCCGCGACCCTTCGCAAACCGTGGACTTTGCCGGCAGCCAGCCCCGGGAATCGATCCCGGCTTACCTGCGCGCCATTTCCCGCCACGACTGGAGTCACGACTCCGCCGTGGTATTTGATAACGGAGACCGCGTCGAAAAATGCGGCGATCACGCCTTCTATATCATCAATGCCGGCGGCGCGAACGAAAAGGTCTTCACAATCTTTTTTGCGGCCAGCGATAAATCCTAGCCGTCCTCCACAATAGGGGGGGCAAGCGGCGCCTACTGTTTCGTAACGCCGCACGCCACGAGAATTCCGCCAACGACCAGTGTCAAAATCGCATAGATGCACCAGGCTGACGCAGGAATGAGAATATCCGCGGTAAACTGGGTGACAATGCCGATGATCAGTCCGATAATGCCGATGACCGTGATGACCTGCCCCAGATGGTAAAGGGGGGGATTGGTCACCATGATTTTGTGACTGAAATCGATGGCCATAAAAGATCAATTATAGACGGGTTCTTTTCTGCCGCAAGCTACAAACGCCGTTTTACAGGTGTTTGGCGTGTTACAAGAGCATCCCAGTCGCGACCGTGTTGTTGGTGTCCTGGTCGATGAGACGCCCTTTATTATTAGGGCGTGCACCCGGCACCTTTAGTGTCTAAATCCGATGCTACCATGCTCCGGCCCATTTTATCTTCCGTTCTGCTGCTCGCCACGCTTTCGAGTGTTCTTGGGCAGGCGTCCGCGCCATCTGATTCAAACGCACTGGTGCAGAAAATCCAGGGTGAACTCAACGGCCCGTTAACCCCTGATAGCAACTCGACCCCCGATATTCCGCATGGCGAGATACTTCGCGGCACAATCTCCGATTCGACGATCTATCCCGGCACGGAGAACGACTTCCAAGTCTATGTTCCCGCCCAGTACGATCCAGCCAAGCCCGCCTGCCTGCTGGTCAAGCTTGACGGGCTCGGAAGCTCCGAGGGCAATGTGCTCGACAACCTGATCGCAAAAAAAGATGTGCCCATTATCATTGGCATTGGCATTTCCCCCGGCACCGTCTGGAAGGATCCGCCCGGCACTCCCAAACGCATTGCGGCTCGCTTCAATCGCTCCTACGAATTCGACAGCATGAACGACCGCTTTCCCGATTTCGTGTTGAATGAATTGCTGCCCGCCGTCGAGAAGCTCAAGACCCACGATGGCCGCCCCCTCAACATTTCGCCTGATGGCAATGATCACGCTGCAACCGGCGCCAGCACCGGCGGCATTGGTTCCTTCACCCTTGCCTGGCGGCGGCCTGACCAATTCACACGCGTCTACGATGTCATCGGAACGTTCGTGTCCATGCGCGGCGGTCATGAATACCCGGCCCTTATTCGTAAGACCGAGCCCAAGCCAATCCGCATTTTCCTGGAGGACGGCTCGGCCGACGCGTGGAACCCGCTCTTCGGTTCCTGGTACGACGCCAACGTGAACATGGAATCGGCCTTGAGCTTTGCCGGTTACGACGTCGCCCACGCCTGGGGTACTCATGGTCACGATGGCAAACCGGGCGGGGTGATTTTTCCCGACGTGCTGCGCTGGCTCTGGCGCGATTATCCGGCGCCGATCAAGGTCGGCGTTTCAAAAAACAGCACGCTCCAGGAAATAACCCTGCCGAATGAGGGCTGGCAGAAAATTTCGCAGGCATTTCAGTCCGCGGCGGGACTTGCCGTAAACGCCAAGGACGAAATCTATCTCGGCGACGCTCCCGCCGCTACGGTTTATCGTTTCGGCGCGGATGACAAGCCCGTCGTATTTCTTGATCACGTGCCCGGCATCGTTGGGGTGGCCTTCGGTCCCGACGGGACTCTTTACAGCCTTGTGCCCGGCGACAAAAAGATCATCGTGATCGATCCTCAGGGTGTCACACGCACCGTTGCCGACGGAATTGTGGGCCACGGCATTGTCGTCACACATGACGGCACGATCTACGTTAGCGAACCGGGCGAACACAGCGACATGCCCAGCAAGATTTGGCTGATCAAGCCGAATGGCGAGAAAAAGATCGTCGACGAGGGGCTCTTCTCCGTTTCCGGAATCGCGCTTTCGCCGGATGGTACGCTTTTCTTCGCCGCCGAGAACACCACGAAATGGATTTACAGCTACGTCGTCCAGCCCGACGGAACGCTCGCCAACAAGCAACCCTATTTCTGGCTCCACATGGATGATATTTTCGGCGAGAGCGGCACGGAGGACCTCGCCGTCGACACGCACGGCAATCTTTACGCGGCTACCCGCATGGGCATCCAGGTTTGCGACCAAAACGGCCGTGTGCGCGCCATCCTGCCGCTGCCCACGCCGTGCGGACCGGCACGCAGCCTCTGCTTCGGTGGCGAGCATTTCGACGTCCTCTATGCCACCGATGGAGCGCAGGTCTTCAAGCGGCATCTGAAAGTGCCGGGGTTCGCTCCCTGGGCCACTCCTGTTGTGGTGCCGAGCCATGGCCCCGGTTGATCGCGCTCAATCACCTGACAATTTCTCTAAAAAAATTATGGCTATCTGGTCTCAATTCTACGATCCGCTCGGAAACATCTTCGTCTCGGCACTTGTCGCGGCCATTCCCGCCATCCTTCTTTTGACCCTGATTGCAGGGTTCAACGTCCGGATTCATCTCGCCGCGCTTATCGCACTCGCGGCCTGTCTTGCGCTCGCGATTGGCCTCTATCACATGCCGGTCACTTATGCTGCAGCCAGCGCAGCTTACGGCGCGGCCAACGGACTCTTTCCCATCGGTTGGATTGTGCTGAACATCATCTTTATCTACCAACTCACGGTTCAGCGCGGGCTCTTCGATGTGCTGCGCCGCAGCCTTGCGCGGGTGGCGCCCGATCCGCGCATCCAGGTGATCCTGATCGCGTTCGCCTTTGGCTCGTTTCTCGAGGGGATGGCGGGCTTTGGCGCCCCCGTCGCCATCACTGCGGCCATCATGATTCAGCTTGGCTTTCCGCCTCTTCAAGCCTGTGGTCTCGCGCTTATCGCCAATACGGCGCCTGTCGCCTTCGGGTCGGTCGGCATTCCAATTACCACGCTGCAGCAAGTCACCGATCTCGATATCCGCGCACTCTCGGCGACGATCGGCGCGCTGCTTGTCCCGTTTTCTTTTTCTGTGCCGTTCCTCATCGTCGTCATGCTGGCGGGTTGGCGCGGATTGCTCGGCATCTGGCCGGCCGCACTTGTTGCGGGCCTTTCGTACGCGATTCCACAGTTTTTTATCTCCACCTACCATGGCCCCTGGCTGGCCGCGCCCGTCGCGGGACTCAGTTGTATCGTTGCGCTGATCGTCCTCCTCCGTTTCTGGCGACCGAGGGAACTTTTGCGATTCGACGCTGAAGGCAATCTTGTCCCTACCATCGGGCCCAGCCCTGCGGCCGAATCGACGGAGTCACCCAAGCAGGTTTTCGATGCCTGGATGCCCTGGTGCCTTCTAACCCTGTTCATCCTCGTCTGGGGAGTGCCTCAATTTCAAGCCGCACTCGACAAGATTTTCGCCATCGAGTTCAATGTGCCGGGGCTGCATAACCTCGTCCGCCGGATGCCGCCGGTCGATCTGGCCAATGCCGCGCCGATCAAGGCCGTCTACAAGTTCCATATCCTTTCCACGATCGGGACAGGAATCTTTATCGCCTCGATCTTAATAGGTTTCATCACGGGCTACTCGCCACGGGAATGGCTCAAGACCTACATGGAAACCATTTGGCGCATCCGGCTATCGCTCCTCACCATCGCGGCCATGATCGCGCTCGGCTACGTCACCCGCTATTCGGGCACCGACGGCACGCTGGGGCTCGCGCTCGCCCACACCGGTTCATTCTATCCTTTCTTCGGCACCCTCTTAGGCTGGATCGGCGCGGCCATCACCGGCTCCGATACCTCGACGAACGTCCTCTTCGGCAGCCTGCAGAAAATCACCGCGCAGCAGATCGGCATCAGCGCGGTACTCATGTGTGCGGCCAATACCTGCGGAGGCGTCATGGGCAAGATGATCAGCTCCCAAAGCATCGTCGTAGCCAGCACTGCCACCAATTGGTACGGCCATGAGGGACGCATCCTCCGTTACGTGTTCATGCCCAGCATCGTCCTCGCCGCGCTCATGGGCACTCTGGTTTATCTCGCTGCCTATTTCGCCCCGTTCACCGCTTTGGTGGCGAAGTGATGGGTCTGAAAACCTACAGAATCATCCCCGCTGCTACGGTATTGTTGGTGTCCTGATCGATGAGAATCAGTCCGCCCGTGTTGCGGTTGATGGCATAGGGGTCGGCGAAAAGCGGCACCGTTGTCCGCAATTTAACGCGCCCGATGTCGTTCATCCCTATCTTCAGGTCCTGCTCGTTTTTGTGAAGCGTGTTGATGTCGATTTTGTACCGGACCTCCTTCACCAGCGCCTGGCAATCGCGCGTGGTATGTCGCACGAAATAACGTCCGCCGGGAACGAGCGGCTTTTCATGGAACCAGCAAAGCGTCACTTCAAGGTCCTGCGTGGCCGTGGGCATATTATTCGGCTTGGCGATCATGTCGCCGCAGCTGATGTCAATTTCATCTTCGAGCGTCATGGCGATCGACATCGGGCTGAACGCTTCCTGCACGTCGTCCATCATCGTCGTGATCGATTTGATCCGGCTCGTGAACCCGGAAGGCATCGCGATGATTTCATCACCCGGCTTGAAGACGCCGCTGGCCACGCGTCCGGCGAAGCCCCGGTAATCGTGCCACTCGGTCGTTTGCGGGCGGATGACGTACTGCACCGGAAAACGCGGATCGACATGGTTCACATCGCTGCCGATATAGATGTTTTCCAGCGTGGAAAGAAGCGGCGCGCCGTCGTACCACGGCATGTTCTCAGATCGATTGACCACATTGTCGCCCAGCAACGCGCTGACCGGAATGAACCGGATGTCGGGCACATCGAGGCGTGACGCGAACTCTTTATAATCCTCTACGATCTTGTTGAAGACCTGCTCGCTAAAGCCCACCAGGTCCATTTTGTTGACGCACACGATGAGATGCTTGATGTGGAGAAGCGTCGCGATGAACGAATGCCGGTGGGTCTGCTCAAGAATGCCCTTGCGCGCGTCGATGAGGATGATCGCCAGGTTTGCGGTCGACGCGCCTGTCACCATGTTGCGCGTGTATTGAATATGCCCCGGCGTATCGGCCACAATGAATTTGCGTTTCGGCGTGGCGAAGTAACGGTAGGCCACGTCGATGGTGATGCCCTGTTCCCGCTCTGAGCGCAGGCCGTCGGTGAGCAGCGCCAGATCAACCTGGCCATTGCCGCCGCGGCTTTCGCTCAGCCGCTCGATGGCCTCAAGCTGGTCTTCAAAAATCGATTTTGAATCATAGAGCAGGCGTCCGATGAGCGTGCTTTTCCCGTCGTCAACCGATCCGGCAGTCGTGAAACGAAGTAAATCCATATCCAAATCAATTAGAAGTAACCGGCCTTCTTGCGGTCCTCCATCGCGTTTTCGCTACGCTTATCGTCCGCGCGCGCACCCCGCTCGGTGATGCGCGCCGCTGCCACTTCCTGAATGATCTCGTCAAGCGTGCTGGCGGGCGACTCCACCGCGCCGGTGCATGTCGCGTCGCCCACTGTGCGAAAACGGACCGTCCGCTCCTCATAGGCTTCGCCCGGCAGCAGCGTGTTGAACGGCGACTTTGCTAGGAGAACGCCCCGGCGGTCCACCACCTCGCGCTTGTGGCTGAAATAGAGCGACGGAATCTCCATTTTTTCCGCGGCGATATATTGCCACACATCCATCTCCGTCCAGTTGCTCAGCGGAAACACACGAAAATTTTCCCCGTGATGAAGCCGGCCGTTGAAAATGTTCCAAAGCTCGGGCCGCTGGTTCTTAGGATCCCACTGGCCGAACTCGTCCCGATGCGAAAAGAAGCGCTCCTTCGCCCGCGCCTTTTCCTCGTCCCGGCGTCCTCCGCCGATGGCCGCATCGGCGCGGAGTTCCTCGATGGCGTCGAGCAGCGTCACAGTTTGCAGCCCGTTGCGGCTTGGATTGACGGTTTTTTCCTCGGCGCAGCGTCCCTTGTCAATCGAGTCCTGCACCGTGCGAACAAGCAGCCGCGCGCCCACTTTTTCCACCAGCCAATCGCGGTACTTGATCGTCTCGTCAAAATTGTGTCCGGTATCGATGTGCAGAAGCGGAAAAGGGATCACCGCCGGATAAAACGCCTTCTGCGCCAGCCGCACCATGACGATGGAATCCTTGCCGCCGGAAAAGAGCAAAACGGGCCGCTCGAACTGCGCGGCGACTTCCCGCATGACATAAATCGCTTCGTATTCTAGTTGCTTGAGATGGGACAGGTTATAGGAACTCATGGGCCGGAACAGGAGACGCTAGGGCACGAACCTGATATGTCCAAGAACAAAAGAATATAGAGTTTCTAGGGAATCCTCGGGCGGCGTCTGTTCCGTATTCAAAACCAAGTGCGGCCGGGCAGGTGGCTCGAAGGTCGACTCCTTGCCCGTGAAGTCTGTAACCAGCCCCGCATCGACCCGCTGATAGAGCCCCTTCACGTCCCGCTTCCGGCATGTTTCAAAGGAGCACTCCACATAAATTTCGAGCAGGTCTTTCTCGCCCAGGATTTCCCGTGCCATATTCCGGAGAGATTCCTTTGGCGTGATGAACGAGTTCAGGCAGATGATGCCCGACTGCACGAACAGCTTCGAGACTTCCGCCACGCGCCGGATATTTTCCTCGCGGTCCGCATCGCTGAAGCCGAGCCCGCGATTGAGCCCGTCGCGCACGTTGTCGCCATCCAGATGCGCAATAACGTAGCCATTTTTAAAAAGCCGGTGTTCCAACGCCGTCGCCAGCGTGCTTTTTCCGGAACCCGACAGCCCGTAAAGCCACACGACCTTCGCATGCTGGCGCAGCTTTTTCTCACGCTCGGCCCGGCTCAACATTTGCGTGTAGATGGGATAAATCGTAGACATGGTTGTTTCTGAAATAGGCTACGCCTGAGTCTGCCCCTCCAGCCCGGTATTGGCCAGCTTGTGCGCCAGTTTCAGCGCCTCATTGCGTGTCTGGACGGCCCCCTCAAGTTGCGCCACGCGCACCGCATCGAGAATCTTGCCCACCATCTTGCCGGGCGTCAGGCCCATCGCGAGCAGATCGCGTCCGCTGATGAGCGGCGGCGGATCGATCTCCTCGGCGCTCATGGTTTCGAGCCGCTGCTTGAGGAAGTCGTAGTATTTCAAATCGCCGTGGGAGCTGGCGCAGTCGATGCGGTGCAGTTCGAGTTCAAGCGGGAACGTCGGGCGCGCCATCATCCGCTTGAGTGTGCTGTCCCGCATGTGAGGCACGTCCTTGAACTGCATGTGGTGCTGGATCAATTCCCGCACCGTCTGGATCGTCTTATTGTCGTAGCGCAGCCCGGTCATGATCTGTTCCGCCATCTCCGCGCCCACGCTTTCGTGCTCGTTGAAGCGGATGCGCCCATTTTCGTCCACCTTCGCGGTCGGCTTTTTGCCGACATCGTGGAAGAGAACGCCAAGCGCCAGCTCGAGGTTCGGCTGCATGATCTTTGAGAGCATCAGCCTTACATGCTGGTAAACATCGCCTTCAGGATGAAACTGCGGCGGCTGCTCGACGCCGTGCATGGCGGCGATGTCGGGCAGGACTTCCGCAAGCAGCCCGCTTTTGTCGAGTAGATCGAGGCCGAGTTCCGGTTTCGACGCCGTGAAAATTTTGTTCAGCTCGTCGCGGATCCGCTCGGCGCTCACCGTGCGGATCTTCGGCGCTGCCGCGCGAATCGCGTCCCACGTCTTCGGTTCAATCTTGAACAGCAGCCGCGCGGCGAAACGAATCGCGCGAAGCAGGCGCAGTTGGTCCTCCGCGAACCGGTCCACCGGATTGCCAATGGCGCGAACGATCTTGGCGCGAAGATCAGCCTCGCCTCCCACATAGTCGATCAGCCGATTCGCCACCGGATCGAAGAAAAGCCCGTTGATCGTGAAGTCGCGCCGCTGCGCATCCTCCTCTGCCGTCGCAAAGCGGACCGATTCCGGGTGCCGGCCATCCTTGTAAGGCCCGTCCTGGCGAAACGTCGCCACCTCGAAAAATTCCTCGCCCACCATCACGCGCACCACGCCGAAGGACTTGCCGGTCAGGTCGGTTACGCGCGGGAAAAGCTGCTGCACCTGCTCGGGCCGCGCGCTGGTGGCCACGTCGTAGTCCTTCGCCTCGACGCCGAGGAGATGATCGCGCACGCAGCCTCCCGCCAAGTAAGCCGTATGCCCGGCTCGCTGAAGCTGCGCAACAATTTCAGACGCTCGCGGATTCATTTCTCAAAAATCGGTTCCACTTCGGCCGGGTCCGGCGGTGGCGTATGCGTCTCATGCCGATAGAGAAAATAAAACGGCCCGCCCACGAGACTCCACGCAAGATTGACCGCAAAGTAGGTGAGGGAAAAAGCAATGGCATGATTCCAATCCACGTGCACAAGGCCCAAAAATGTGCCGAACAGCCATTCGCGGACACCAAAGCCCGAAACGCTGATCGGTAGCGCAATGAGCATGTTCACCATCGCGAGAATCGCGCAGAAGGCCAAAAACGGAACCTCTTGATCGAGATGCATGGAGCGCAGGACGCAGTAGCCCATCAGCGTCGTGCACATGTGGGACGGGAGCGAAACAATCAGGGCTAAAACATTTGTCCACATCGCCTCGGCAGTTTTTTCGGCGGCGGACATCAGTGACGCCCCATGGTGAATGAAGGGAATCTTCTTGAGGAAGGAACGAAGGGTGCGGTGTTTCAGGAACAGTGGAGCGATGCAGGACAGGCCCGAAATCACTACTCCGCCCAGCGCAAAAAGATAAAAAAGGCCCGTGTAGAATTTCGTCTCGGAAGTTGAAAGCAGCAGCGGCAATTGCGTCAGCGAAAGCGTCACGCCGAACAAGAGCAGGGCCACCATCCCAATGATCCGGTCGACGATCACAGTAAACGAGACCGCCGCTTTCTGGTTCGGCACGGCCCGTGCCACATAAAATATTTTGATCACGTCGCCGCCTGTGGTACCGAGAAGAAACGCGCTGAAGAACTGCCCGATCATGGAGAGTTCAAAAATGCGCCAGAAGCTCATGCGCACCCGGTGCACGGCAAGCAGCAGCCGCCAGCGCCAGGAAACAATCAGCAAAACCGGCAGAAAACAAATCGCGCCGACCACGAGCCAGCCTACATCCACCGTGCGTAGAATGTCCCACAGCTTGGCCCAATCGATCTTTCGGATCAGGAACGCAATCAGCAACACCGAGACGAGAGCTCGGAAAATCAGCCCAAGGCGGCGGCGTAAGAATTCCATAAGTGGCGGCTTGCAATGACCTGCTCTTCCGGCGTGCCGGGTGCGAGTTCAAGAACACCGATAGCGTTTTCCGGGATCAGGGGCAAGAGCGAGCTGAACTCAATCTCGCCATGGCCCAGCGGCAAGTGGTCTTCCATGGGCCGCCGGCAATCGTGAATATGCGCGCCAAACATGCGCGGGGAGCGCAGCGCAAGGCTCTCGGCGTGATCGTGCCAGCCCATGAATTCCTTCGATTGCGCGTGCCCGAAATCGTGCCAGTAACCGACCACCTCCGGAGGAAATGCGGCCAGCACCTGCGGAAATTCCTCCTCGCCCGGAAACTCCTCGAATTCATGGCGAATCTCGAACCCTAGCCGCACGCCCAGCTCTCCCCCCAGCGCCACCAGCGGATCGAGGCATTCCTTGATGCGCGGCCACACGGCCTTGAATTTCTCCTTCCGCTGCCGCACCGCCTCCACCTTGATCTGCGTATAGCTCCGGGTCAGGAACCGGCCGTTGAGATAAAGATGTTCGAGTTTGTCGGTCACCCCCTGCGGCCCGAGATTTCCCAGGTGAAAAATCACCGCGCTCGCGCCGAACCGGGCCGCATGGCGAATCGTTTCCTGGCTCGCCTTGATCGCCGCGGCGCGCATTGCGGGGCGCGCATCCGAAAACTCGTAGCAATTCGGATTGGGCCTGAAAACGCTTGTCGGCACCGGGCAGAAATTATGCAGCGTCTGGATATGGATCAGGTCTTCCTCCCACGCCTTCACAATGCCTGGCCAGAGCGAAAACCGGATCGCATGGCTCAACTCAACCGCCGGGAATCCGAGTTGCCGGATCTCCTTCAGCATCATGTAGCCATCCTGATGCCGGTAAGAATTCCAGCAAGTCGATAGGGCCAGCGGAAGCATGAGTTAACTTCAGCGTATCATAATTCGATACATAGTCGCAACGAAACACGCAGGTAGCCGCCGCACGCCGGGCGGCGGTATTTTCCTGTGTCTACGCCATCCGCGGCGCGGTCTTCTCGCTTGCCCGGCCAAAAAGCAGCCCGCGATCCAGCACCAGCAAAAGCAGGAACACAAAGAAAAGATCGCCCGCCATCCCGTTGCGCAGAAAGGTCCACGCCGGCGTGTAGCCGGGAAGCCCCACCGTATTCGCCTGCCACCAGCCCGCCAGCGTCGCGGGATAACCCGGCGTCATGTGCACCACCACATCGTGCCAAAACGAAAATGTGTTGGTGGCGACATAGAACACAAACGAGCAGCCAACGCTGCCGCTGATGATCTTTGTGAGCGACTTGCGCCGCGCAATCAATATTCCAAGACCGCCCGCCGCCGCGTAAATGCCGAGAGACAGAACCGTCATCCACGACCACATCGAACCGGAACCGTCCGTGCGGTAATTGACCTGGAGAAAAGCGAGATCGGTAATGATCAGCGTCGACGGCCCCACCAGCCAGCCCCATCGGCGGGGGAGATACATCGCGCCGACAAAGGCAATCGCCATGAGCGGCGAGATGTTCGGAATGAATTCCGGAAAGTCGTTGCTCAGCAGCCGGAACGTGACGCAGCCCAGAACCAAAATCAGGGCCAGATAAACAGGAGAGAATTCGCGCTTCATAAGGACAAGGAGACAGTATGGCGTATTTTTAAAATAGGACAAGGTTGTGTTGAGAGCTGATTTTGATGCTACAATGCGGGCCATGCGCATCCTGGCCATTGATTACGGCAGCCAGCGGATCGGCCTCGCGCTGAGCGATCCGACGGGCACGCTGGCGCGCCCGCTCCCGTTTGTGCCCGCCAAGGCCGATCTCAAGCTCGCGCGTGAAATTGCCGGGATGGCAAAGAAAGAGGAAGCCCATCTCATCCTGCTCGGCCTGCCGCGCAACATGGATGGCTCGTCGGGAGCCGCCGCCGCCAAAGTGCAGGCCTTCGCCGCCATTCTCGGCCAGGCCACGCCGATCCGCATTCAATTGATCGACGAGCGGCTTTCGACCGTGCAGGCCAGCCGCCAGTTGCAGGAGTCGGGTAAAAATACACGCCAACAGCGGGGCCGGATCGACAGCGAAGCCGCTGCCGTTTTGCTCCAGGGTTACCTCGACAGCCAGACGCCGTTTCCCCTTTTGCCGCCCGACGCATGAGCTCATTGCCTACGCCGCCCACGTCTTTGGAAATGCGCAAGCGCCGCCCCCATCGCTTCGACCCGGCGTTGCAGGGGCACAAGCTGACCATCGCCTATCGCGGCACCGAGTTCTCCGGCTGGCAGCGGCAGGCCTCCAAACGCACCGTGCAGGGTTGCATCGAGGACGCGCTGGAAAAAATCTGGGGCCAAAAAATCAGCCTGCAAGGCTCGGGCCGGACCGATACCGGCGTCCACGCGCTCGGCCAGGTGGCGTCCTTCAACGCGCCGCGTCTCCACGCCGAGGTGGTTTTGCAGCGCGCGCTCAATGCGAATCTCGCCCGTGACGTTCGCATTGTGAAATGCCGCCTCGTCTCGCCCGCCTTTCACGCCCGCTTCGACGCCCAGGGCAAGACCTACCGTTACCTGATCTTGAACCATCTCGTGCAGGACCCATTTACGCTCGACACCCATTGGCACGTGCCGCGTCCGCTCGACCTGCCCGCCATGCGCCGGGCCGCGCGGCTGCTTGTGGGCCGGTACGATTTTGCCTCATTCACGAGCAATCCCGGCTACGAGCGGGAATCGACGGTGCGCACGATGAGGCGCGTGTCGGTCGCGCGCGAAGGCGCGGTCGTGGCGTTTCATTTCACGGCGGAGGGTTATCTCTACCGCATGGTGCGCAACCTCGTCGGCGCGCTGGCGAGGGTCGGGATGGGCAAAATCACCGTGGACGATTTCGGGAAAATCCTGCGGGCCTGTTCGCGTTCGGAAGCGCCGGCGACCGCTCCGGCTTGCGGGCTATATTTGATGAATGTGACTTATCCGGGAAATAGAGCAAATAGAACAAATAGGACGGGTAGGCCTCATGCGACGCATGGGACGGATAAGACAAATCCATCGAAAGCCCCTTCTGTCCTATAAGTCCTATGAGTCTCATAAGCCCTATACCCCCCTTCCAGATCGTTCTGGTTGAGCCGGAGATTCCGCCGAATACGGGGACGATTGCCCGTTTCTGCGCCGCGACGGATACGGTTTTGCATTTGGTGGAACCACTCGGGTTCAAGCTGGATGATCGCGCGTTGAAGCGGGCTGGGATGGATTATTGGCAGCACGTGACGTGGCGCACATGGCCCAGTTGGGCTGCCTTGCGCGCCGCGCATTTGCAGGCGCGGTTTCATTTTTTGACAACGAAGTTGGGGCGTCCCTACACGGAAGCGCGATTCGAGCCGGGCGATTTCCTGGTTTTTGGGCGCGAGACCAAGGGCCTGCCTGAATCGCTGCTCAGGGAAAATGCCGGGGCGTGTCTGACCATCCCGATGTCCAATCCCCATGTGCGGAGCCTGAACCTGGCTACGGCGGCGGCGATTGTGCTGTTTGAGGCGCTGCGGCAGATGCGAATGTCTCCGCCGTAGGGACACGGCTCTCGGCGTGGCAGGCCACGCTCTCACGAGCGCGGCTACAACTTACTGCGTCATGCCGCCCAATTGGCCGGTCGTTTCCCATGATTCGGGCTTGTTCCATGGGACGCTGGAAACGGGCTGGCCATTGGAGTCCACATTTTGCGCGGCGGGCACTGTCGACGAACTGGAGCAGCCCGCCTGGATTAAAGCCAGGGGCAGAAGCAGAAGGATCGAACGAAGACGAATCATGCGCCTAATTAAGCACAGAATCGCCGATTTGAATATCGCCTTTTATGTCAGGCAAAATTTCAGCCACGGCATCGTTGGGATCGACTTTCGTCACGCGGACTTTGCCCAAAAAGTTGCGTCCGCGATAAACAATCAATTCGCCATTGGGCACGACGCCGTTGGAAAGGCCGACATCGAGAATGACAAAATTCCATGCGTGGTCGACGAAAGTGACCTTGCCGCTGACGCCGGGCATCTTGCCGGTCTTGGACCGGGCGATGGCGTCGTTTAGCTCAGCAACCTGAGTTTGCGATGCCTGCAAGGAGTCCTGCAAAATCTTCTTTTCGCTCTCGGCCGCCGCCAGATCGGCCTCGGCCTTTTTCTCATCGGCGACGTACTGCTCGGGCTTCTCGCCATTGAGAGTTTTATTGATCGCGTCCAAATTGTCCTGGGCCTGCTTGGCTGTATCGGTGGCCTTTTCGAGGGCCGCAGCCGCATCCGTTGCCTGCTTCTTGGCATCGGCCAGTTGGGTCGTCAGGTCAGTGACCTGGCTTTTGGTGTCGGTCAGTTGCTTGACCGCATCAGCCGTGGCCTGGGCTGCGGCTTCGGCTTCCTGCTTGGCCTTGGCAGCGGTTTGTTCGGCGGTAGTCCTTGCACCAGTGGCAGTCTTGAGATCCGAGCGAGTGGCGCTGTATTGGAAGACGAGCGCTGTTCCTGCTCCCACGGCGACGATTGCGCCGACAAGCGCTACCCAAAGTAAAATTTTTCCAAGTTTAGACATGTGATAAGTTGGCTAGATCGTTGGCTTAAAACGGTTCATAGAAATCTCATAAATGGGAGCCATGTGTCAATTCATTCTTACGCACTAATAATGGAAATGACAGTTTTGGCTGCTGTATTAGAGCACGTCAAGTGATTGTGCATCGAGGCTTTCGGTTACAGACCCGCTTTTGGAGGGGCTGCCACGGAGGGTGACATGTGGACGTGTTTGGGGCGAGGGGCCCCCCGCGCTGAGCCAGCGCGGGGCTACCACGGCGGCAAGGCTACCACTCAGGCTACCGCTGCCAGCGGGCGGAGCGATGCACCCGTTCGAGTTCATCCGTGAAGGAAGCGCCTTCCATTTGCAGTTCCTTCCGGAGCCATGTTGGGGAAGCCGTTGACGCGCCCAGGGACTCCACCGTCAGCTTCTCGGCCTCATCCGCCGTGATGACCGTAATGTCTTTCGCGGCTCCCGAGGCGGCCACAAGCCGCTCGATGATGCTGTCCGCCGTTTGATCCGCCGTGGCATAGCTGACCACCATGTCGGTCGGCTTGCGGGTGCCGGAGGGAATCGTGGTTCCGAGCTTGCCGTCGAGCACCACCGTCACGAGCCAGTCGGTGGTGTCGTGGAGATGCTGGAGCTTGTCGATGAGCGCCTTGCGGGCGGCGGCACGGTTTTCGTCATGGAGCTTCCTCAAATCGGGCCACGCGAATATCACGCTATGGCCGTCGATGACCATGTAGCGCGCGCTCATGGGGAGGAAAGTGTGCTCCAGCCTGCGCCGGTCTTAGCTCTGCGAAGGAGGAGGCGTTGTCGGTTCGGCCGGGGCTGCCGGCTTCTCAACCGGTTCCGGCTTCTCCGCAACAACGGGCTTCTCCGTAACCGCGGGCTTTTCCGCAGCGGCGGGCACCGGTTTGGCAGCGACCTTTTCAGCAGGAGCTGGTTTGGCTGCGGCTGGTTTAGAGGCGGCTTCCGGCTTTTTAGCTGGAGCTGCCGGTGTTTTGGCGGCAACCGCAGGTTTCGCGGTGACGGCGTTGGTTTTGGATGCGAGCTTCTTCCGCTTTTTGTAATTAATGCGGCGGCGGCGTTTTTGAACTTTATTCGACTGTTGTCCCATAAGAGGAGAGACTTGTCGCGGGAAATGGACGCCGAGTCAAGCTTGGTAGTGAGCTTGGTGGTATTTTTCTGGAGAAGCTTTAGTGTCTTTGGCAGCAATTGGCGGTCGCAGGATCGCTACGCAGACCCCATTTTATGACTATTCCGCAAAATTATACGATTGGCGTCATTGCCGATACGCACGACCGCTGGATTCCACGGGTGGCCGAACTTTTCAGGGAGGCCGACGAAATCTGGCACTTGGGCGATGTTTGCGGGGAGCCGATCCTCGATGAACTGCGTGCGATTAACTCGAAGCTCAAGGTGGTTTTGGGCAATAATGACTACAGCCTCGACTCGCCGGTGAGCCTCGACCTGGAGCGGGGAGGGGAACGCTTTCACTTGATTCATATCCTGCCCCGGCGGATGCCGTCCGATACGGATTGGGTCCTTTATGGGCATACCCATCGTCCCGCGGACGAGATGCACAACGGCGTGCATTTGTTCAATCCCGGCTCGGCAGGCCGGGGCAACAAGGGCGCGCCGGTGAGCGTGGGGTTTCTGAAGCGGGAAAAAGGCGGGAAGTTTTGCGCGAGCGTGGTGTTGCTTTAAGCGCAGGCGCGCTCGTGAGGGCGTGGTTCTTCGGACGAATAAGAGCAGTTCTATTGTGCACACATCATGGCAGCTCGTGGCATGGGGATCGCTTCCTGCGCGCTACGCGCGCCCGGGCAACAAGTAGCCCGGGCCACCCGAGAAAGGCAGAATAGTTAGAGGTCCTTCGACAAGCTCAGGATGACCGATTTTTATAAAGTCGCTGACGCGACACTGGCAACACGATGTGGGTAATTCCCAACAGGTGCAGGGCCACCCGAGCTAAGCTTGCTGCATCTGCTGCGCTTCGAGGGTCTTGGCGATTTTGATGGCGCGTTCGGCCATGACGGAACGGCTTTTCTCGGGTAGGGAGCGGTCGAGGAAGCCAAGCGCGTGTGGCGGCCAGATCACGCGGACTCCGGCGGCTTCCTGGTCGGCGGCGATCTGGCGATGGAATTCCTTCATTTTCGTCCAGTGCATCTTGGGGCGGAAATGGTGCTCGGCGTGGTAGCCGTTGTTGAACCAGATCAAGTTGTAGAGTTTGTCGTAGCTGCTGACACCCCACGCGATGGGCTGCTCGGTGTCGCCGCCATAATGGAGGTAGTAGCCGTTGAGGTAGGAGAGGCAGTGGCCGAAGTAGTAGAAGGGGATGAAGAAGAGCATGAACTTCCAGTTCACGAAAAACATGCCGATGTAGAGGGCCATGAAGCCGACGATTTCGACGATGCCCCAGCGGGCTTCGGACTCACTTTTAACTTTCAATTCCTTGATGATGGCGAAGGGGTCGTCCCGCAGATAACTGAGGAAGGTATAGGTCCAGACGCTTTCGGCGTCGTCGTGGTCGTGGCTGTGGCGATAGATGGAGACCCAGTCGATGGTGTCGCCGTTGTCGTCGGGCTTGTCGCTGTTACCGCGATGATGGCGGGTGTGGACGGCGTCATAGGCGACCTGCGAAAAACCAAGCGCGAGCGACTGCATGAGGCTGAAGAGGCGGTTGAGCAGCGGCGAGGTGAAGAAGGGGTTGTGGACAAAGTTGTGGGAGACGCTGTTGATGTTCCACCCGATGCTGATCGAATAGAGGAACCCCATGCAGATGAGCATCCACCATGGCGCGCGCCAATGGGCGAAGGCCATGTAGAACAGCACGACGAAAACGGCATTGAGGACGCCGGCAAGGGCCGGGAAGGCGTCCCAGGGAGTATAGGCAAAGAAGCGGCGCGGTTGGTTTTGGGTCATGGGTTGGGAAACCTAACCGAGAATGGGAATGAATCAAATTTTGATTGCAAGGCGGGGCATAGGACCTATGGGACAAATAGGACGAATGGGACTTTTATCGTGCGAAGCGTCCCATTGATCGCATAAGTCCTCTATGTCGTATTTGGGGCGAGCGTTCCTGTCAGCGCCGGCCAAAGCCGTTGTAGCGTTGTGAGGTTGCGGGCGAGCAACTGCTCGCGGTCGGGCGGAGGCGAGGCAGGATGATCGAACCACCCGGCCAGTTTCTGGAAAGACGTTGCGTACGCAGGCCGCGACCAGCCGCCGCAGAGGTCGCCGCCAATGACCTCCACTTTTTCCCGCAGCGTCCGCAAGGCCCAGACGAGATCGTCGCAGGTGAAGCGTCCGTTCTCCCAATTCGTGACGGCCTCATCGGGCACGAGGCAATCCATGTCGATGGTAACGTAGACTTTGTGCTCGTGACGGCCCTCGACCCATTCGTGAAACTGGGTCTGCCACGTTTTTTCGGTCAGGGGGTTGAGATAGAGGGCGTAATGGACGCGGTCGCGTTTCCAGGGATAAACGAGGAGCCGATGCGTTCGGGCCGCGCGGCGATTTCCAAGAAGCCGCCACGGCAGGGCGCACTCGAAGTTGGCGCAACCCCAGATGCCGACGCTCTCGACGAGGGGATTTTCAAGCGCGCGATTGATCCATGCGCCGCACGACCAGTGAGGTGGGCGGATGTCCCAGTCGGGATGGTTGTCGAAGGAGAGGAGGGTGAACGGCTCGTGAAATTGCCGCTGCCAGACGGCGCTGAGGTGATGAAAATCGCCGGAACCAAAAAGCGTGTAGGGACGAAAGTCGGCGGCGTGGTTTGCGGCAAAGGCGTCTATCTTTTTTGCCGAGGTGATGAAACGCAGGGCTTTGGCTTCCTCGCGGACGTCGATGACCGGCATGCCGGGGCTTTGCTCTTCGGGAATGAAATCCCAGGCGTCGTCGGTGCGGAAAAGGACTTGGTTGGACGACGTCATAAGAATTACGGAATTACCAAATTTTCCAAATTAACGGAATTATTGAGGATGGGAAAGGCAGGGGATTTTTTTAGACAGGATTAGAGCAAATCAAAATATCGTGCACACAGCCTCTCGCTCTCAAACTCTATTTGGGAGCGTCCTCTTGTTCCCCGCGAAATTCCATTTCGCGCTGATTTTCCCTCGATAAAAACGGGGGCAGCAATGGAATTGCGCTGACAATTGCGTTCAAAAATGGAGTTTGGGAACGAGGACAAAAGGACTTGGTTGGAGGGAATCATCAAAATTACGGAATTACCAAATTTTCCAAATTAACGGAATTATTGAGGATGGGAAAGGCAGGGGATTTTTTGGATAGAGTAATAAGTTAGCATGATTTTTCTTCTCATTCCCAAGTTGCTCTTAGGAACGAGGATAAAAATGATCTTGCAGCGCAGTCCTTCACAAGCCAGCGACGATAATGGATGCTGCAAGGATCGTAACAAACCTTCCAAAAAATTCCGTTAATTTGGAAAATTTGGTAATTCCGTTAATGGCTTTGCAGTTCGCTCACCACAATTCATGCGCGTTGGCGAACTTGCGGATCATGGGATCGTAGCGGGTCGGTTCCAGGTAGGGCACGACGAAGCGGACTAGCGGGTTGATCCAGTCCCATGAGGCGCGCACGTAAAGATCGAGCGGCACGAGGTCGTGGCGCAGGTGATATTTCGGTTCGTAATTGAGCGGAGCGCTGTAGTAGGTGTGATACTTGTTTTCGATGGCCCAGGTGACGATGTCGCGGAAGGTGACGAAATAGAGGTGGTTTTCGAGCGCCACGTTGTAATCGAGGCCGATGTAATGGTCGCGCAGGACGCCTTCGTGCCCGGCACAGGAACTGAAGGCGACTGCCTTGCCGTTTTGCCGCCAGATGAAGAAGAGCGCCCGCTCGCCCATTCGGCGGCTGACGTTGACGAAATAGGATTTCGTGAGTTCCTCGAATTTGTATTGCGACCGTTCGAGCACCTGGCGGTAAAGCGGATAAAGCTCGTCGATGTGCGGCGCGATGTCGGAGACGACCTCCATTGTCACGAGCGGCCCTGTGGAGGCCTTGCGGAATTTGCTGCGGAGATTCTTACGCGTTTTGTGGCTGAGCCGGGTCTGGAGATAGTCGTCGAAGCTCTTGAAATTGAGGTCGAGGCGCGAGCCGGGCATGCTGGGCACCCGCGCGTAACCGGCACGGCGCATGGGGCGAAGGGGCTTGCGGTAGGTCTTGGGGAAATCCTTGAGGACGATCATGGCGGCCTGAAAGCTGCGGGCGACGGGTTGCAGGGCTTCGCTCAGCGCGTGGGCCACCCACTCGACGCCGCCGGTGGATCGGTCGCGCACAAGATGTCCTTCGCCGGCGGAACAGCCGACCATGAGCATGCGCATGACGAGGGCGGAGGGGAGGCGCTGCCGGATTTTGTCCATGACGCGGCGGACCGCTGCGGGCATGCCGGTGACGAGGTCCTGGTTGACGATGAGGAAGGGCTGGATGGCGCGGGTTTTTCCGGCGTGGTCCTGAAGCAAAAGATAATAATGCGCGAATTGATGTCCTAGCGCGTCGTGGGTCAGCTCGTAATAGCGATGGTCGTTGGCCTGGTGACTCAGGCCGGCGGCCCAAATTTCGGCGTCGATTTTCGGCACGCGATCTGCCACGACGGCGCGGCCAAAGGACGTCGCCACGGAAATAAGGGGGGAAACTGATTCGCTTGCCTTGCGGGAGCTGGCCCCGACCTGAAGGCTGATGCCGCTGTAATCTGCTGAAGAGGTGAGGCAGGCTTCCTTGTGCATGGGCGGAGAAAACGAAATATTTCGGATCAACAGGATTAAGCTGTTCGAGACAACAAAAGTTTCGGTGAAGACACCAGCAAGATGAGGTTGACTTCCAAAGACTACCGATCATCCGGCCTAATGCAAGTCTCCAGCCGAAAGGAGCATATTGAGGCCCGTCTTACCTTTCCAACGCCCGCATTTCGTCGCGCACGGCGCCCGGCAGCGCGCGCGGGCCGGTGCCGCCGAGCCGTACATCAGCGGCTTCGAGCCGCCGGATGAGATCGAGCACCTCGGCCCGGGCATAAGGGCCGCCCGCCGCGGCGCAGAAATGGGTGCGGCAACCAAAGGGGCGGTCCTGATAAATCATGCAGGCGCCGTTTTCGCGCAGCATCGGGCATGCGCCGTCGTCGCGCTCGGGCATCGTCTTTCTTCCCGAGGCGCGCAACGCCCGCGCGGCCAGCACGGCTTCGCCCCGCGTGAGTTGCGGCGTGCGTCCGGTGAGCTTGAACTGGCAGCACTCGGTGCGGCGGATGCAGGCGCGCTCGACGGGACGGCTTTCGAGCTCGCGGTACACGGCGCGGACTTCATCGAGCGCTTCGCGGCGCAGGGTTTCGGCTTTGTCGGGAATCCGGCAAAGCTTTTTAGGCTTCATCCAGAAAGGTTCTCATTCTGAGCGCGTCGAGGCAACCTCAACTGGTTCCGTCAGACGGCAACCTTGTGCGGGACGATTTTACACCGTCACGTTCAAGATATTGCCGCTGGTTGAACCTGTCGTGGAATCTGTTGTGGTGCTGTCGGTTGAAGTCGTGGGTGGCGGCGCTCCGCCACCGTGATGATGATGACCGCCATGGCCGCGTCCTGTTTTGAGGGCGGTCTGCAAATTTGCAAGGGCCGTCTTCGCGCCGGAAACATTGCCGGATTGGACGTCGCTGACCAGGGTTTGGTAATCGGTATTCGCCTGGGTGTTGTTGCCAAACGGTTGAGTGCTCGAGGTGGACGAAGTGCTCGATGTCGAACTGCCCGGCAGGTTTTGCTGGAGTGTTGACAGGGCGCTCTGGGCGCTTGAAACACTGCCCGATTGGAGGGCGGTGCTGAGCGCATTGAGGTCCTGGAGGGTTTGCGCGAAACCGCCCTGGCTGGTGGTCTGCAACGTCAGGTAGGGGTTGGTTGTTGAGGAAATGCCGGCGACGGTGCTCATAAATTTTTTGGGCTTTAATCCCGTTATCGGGTGGGATGAGCCGGACTTTAGGCAAATTTGTGCCGGGCAAATTTATACCGCGTGGCCGCAGGCGTGGCCGGAAGCCCAGGCCCACTGGAAATTGTAGCCGCCGAGCCAGCCCGTGACGTCGACCGCTTCGCCGATAAAATAAAGGCCGGGCGCTTTGCGCGCTTCCATTGTCTTGGAGTTGAGGTCGCGCGTGTCGATCCCGCCGACGGTCACTTCCGCCGTCGCGTAGCCTTCCGTTCCGGCGGGCCGCAGCGTCCAGTTTTCCAGCCGCCGCGCGATGTCGTCGAGTTCCTGCGAGGAATAATGGCGGACGGGGCGCAGGGGCGCGAGTCCCGCCAGCGACGCGGCCCACGCGCTGGCGAAACGTTCGGGCAGGCGCTTGGCCAGGAGGGTGTCGAGGCGCAGGCCGGACTGGCGGTTTTCCTCCAGCCACGCGCGTGCGCCGCCTTCGGGAAAGAGGTTGATGCGCACTTCCGCCGGGGCCTGCCAGTAGGAGGAGGCCTGCAGGATTGCGGGTCCGCTCAAGCCGCGATGGGTGAATAAGAAGTGCTCGGTGAATTCGATGTTGCGCGATTTTCCGGAGCGGCCTTCCACGCGCGCCACGCACGCCGCCGAGATGCCGCTGAGCGCGCGGCAAAACTCAAGCGCCTCGCCGCTGAACGTGAAGGGGACAAGTCCCGGGCGACCGGGAATGACGTTGAGGCCGAACTGCCGCGCGATGCGATAGGCGAAATCAGTTGCGCCGAGTTTCGGTAGCGAGAGGCCGCCGGTGGCGATGACGAGGCGCTGCGCGGAAAAAATTTCGCCTGGCGTGATGATCTCGAAGCTGCCGTCGGATTCAACGCGCCGGATTTCGGTCACGTCCACGCTCGTTTTGATTTCGACGCTCGCGTCATCGCATTCGCGCTTGAGCATCTCGACGATTTCGCGCGAGCTGCCGTCGCAAAATAACTGGCCCAGTTTTTTCTCGTGCCATGCGATGCCGTGGCGCTCGACCATTGCGAGGAAATCGTCGGGCGTATAACGGGCCAGTGCCGATTTGCAGAAGTCGGGATTGGACGAGAGATAATTGTCCGGCCCGGCGTGGAGATTGGTGAAATTGCAGCGCCCGCCGCCGGAGATGAGAATTTTCGCGCCGATCCGTTCGCCGCGTTCGAGAACCACGACGGATTTTTCGTGCTGTCCCGCGACGATGGCGCACATCAGGCCCGCCGCGCCCGCGCCGATGACGATGACGTCGGTCATTTTCCTGGAGGGACAACCTCCGGCTTGTCCCTATCTAAATCAGAATGGGTCAGGACGGAGTCTGACCCTCCAGAGAGAAGATGCCTGTCACAAATGGCGAACAGCTCGCGTAACGTGAGCACAATTTTCAGTTCGTTCCAAAACGCGTCACTCTCGCCGATGCCGGGTGCGATGTAGCCGAGATATTTCTTCATCTTGCCGACATGCCCCGCATCGCGCATTCCGGGCAGACGCGTCGCCTGGTCGAGCCGGTCGATGTATTCACGCAAATCGACGAGCGTGGGCCGGGTGCGGATTTCGCCGGTTGTCCACGCCTCGCGGATTTGCTCGAAAAGCCACGGGTTGCGGATCGCGCCGCGTCCGATCATCAGGCCGCGCGCGCCGGTGGTTTCCACCATTTTCCTCGCTGATTCGACGCAGCGCACGTTGCCGTTGGCGAAGACCGGGCACGGCATCAGCCGCGCGGCGCGCTCGATGGCGTCGTCGTGGAGGACCGGCTTGTACATCTCGCGCACGGTGCGGCCATGGACGGTGAGGGCGTCGATGGGATGGCGGCGAAAAAGGTCGAGCAGCGCGGGGAATTCGTCCGGCGAATCGAAGCCGATGCGTGTTTTGACGGTGAAGCGCAGATGCACCGCCGCGCGGACTTCGCGCAGGATGGCGTCGATTTTTTCGGGATGCCGGAGCAGGCCGCCGCCCGCGTCCTTCTTGCAAACGATGGGCGCGGGACAGCCGAAGTTGATGTCGATGCCTGCGATGTTGCGCTTCTGCAAATCGAGCGCGGTGCGCCGGAGCGCCGCGATGTCCTGCCCGATCATCTGCGCGATGACGGGCTTGCCGGTGGGGTTTTCCTCGATGGAGCGGAGGATGTGTTTCTCGGGCCGCGAATCGCGATGCACGCGGAAGTATTCGGTGTAGCAGACGTCGGGACCGCCGTAGTGCGCCATCACGCGCCAAAACGGCAGGTCGGTGATGTCCTGCATCGGGGCAAGAATCAGCAACGGCCGGCTTTCGGGAAGGAGATCGCGCATGAGGGAAGTGGCACTCTAGCCGATCCGGGCGCGGGCGTCGACTGCGGGAGGAGCTAGGGACTTGCCGGCGTTCCTAGGGAAAATCCCCTCAAAACTCTGCGCAATTAAAAACGATCCGGTAAACGCAACGCGGACTGCGGCACACCACCTTGCACTTTTCCTGAAGCAGTGTTGCGCCGCAAACGGGGCAATGCTGGTCCGGGGACGTCTCCGTCTCGGATTTGCGCGGCGCTTCCTGCGCTTGGGATGGATCGGAATCCATGGACAGTCTCTAGAGATTTTCCAGCTTGTACTGCACCGGCACGTTTACGAGTTGTCCCGCGTAGGCCGGGCTGTGCCAATGCGCGCGGATGAACGAGCGCGTCGTGGTGTCGAGGATCGGCACGCCGCTCGATTGCGCAACCTCGGCGTCGGCGACGTTACCTTTGATATCGAATTGCACGTTCATGAGGACTGTTCCGGTTTGCCCGCGATTCTGAGCTTCAGCCGGATAGGGCGGATGCGGCAGCACGCTCGGGCCGGACGCGTAGCTGGATGCAGTCGCTGCGGCTGAAAGTTTGGGAGAACTGCTTTGCGCTGTTGCGACAGTCGTGTGCGAAATCGCAGGATGGTTTGCCGCTGGAGTTTGGGTCGCTTTGGACTGGACGACCTGCATCGGCTTGGCTGGTTGGATGGCGAGGACGGGCACGGTTCCCTCGGCGGGAGCGGGCTTGGCTTCGGGCTGCTGCGGCGTGGCGGCGGCCATGGTCGGAGCGGGAGTTACGGGCGCGGGAATAACATCACTTACCGCCGGCGTGGGCTTGGGCAGTTGCGGGGCGGGGGGCTGCGTTGGTGGCGGCACGATGACCATGGTTTCGAGAGAGACCGACGGAGCGCTGTATGCGGAGCCGCTTTTTGGCGGTGGCGGGTGGGAGCGATAAACGAGTGTCAACGCCACCAGCGAGCCGAGCAGCAGGCCATGAAAAGCGCACGACGCGAGAAATGCGCGAACGCGATGAGGTTGTGCCATGCGCGGAGTGGAAAGGAGATCGAGCTGGTGCATGGCGAAGCGATCTTGCCATAGGATTCTTACTTTCCAATTTCCAAATCAAAATGCGGGATCAAAAATAAATGGGTGTTCGGCCGCAACGGGAACGATTGCCGCTTGCAGAGAAACCTGTTCGATGACGTTTAAAATTTTCGACAAAGACGGCGAGGTCCTTCGACTCAGGCTCGATGGGACATGATGTTGGAAGACATATTTTCCACTCGCCTTCCCCCTTCGACAAGCTCAGGGCGCGGCTTGCTGCTGCGGCTACCGAAGGATGACGGAGCTTTTATCAACCCTCCACGGGCATGCGTTTCTCCTCGGGATAACGAATCGTTTTTTGAGCACGTTGAGGGTTGTGTTCAAAGCTGCAGATGCGGCGCGGCGCCGCACCCGCGCTGAGCCAGCGCGGGCTACCACTGCACCGCAAGCACGCCTGTTGTTGCCGGGCGACCAGAAGGAGGGCACCGTCGCACGGAGTGCGACGGCTACCTTCGGAGGAAGGCGCCTGCGCTTTTCTCTCTTCGCCTGCGCGGGCTACTACTGAGGTGCGGCGGCTACCGCTGCGCCAACTCGGCCTCGGCTTCGGCTTCGCGGGCGTCGGCGGCGTCGAGTTCCTTCCGCACATGATGCGAGCTGTCTTCAATCGGTGCCATGAGGTCGTAGAGGCACGGCACGACGAGCAGCGAAAAGAGCGTCGAGACGCACACGCCGCCGATGATGACGACGGCCATCGAGACGCGCACTTCCGCGCCCGGGCCGATGCCGAGTGCCGGGATGATCGAGGCCGCGACGGTGGCCGCCGAGGTCATCACAATCGGGCGCAAGCGGATCGGGCCGCCGATGAGGATTGCTTCACGCAACGAACGCCCGTAATCGCGCCGCTGTTTGTTGAAGAATTCCACGAGCAGGATCGAGTTTTTCAGTGTGATGCCCATCAGCACGACGATGCCGATGAAGCTGTAAAGATTCAGCGAGTTGTGCGTGACGAGCAGCGAGAGAAACGCGCCCGTGAGTGAGAACGGCAGCGCGATCATCACCGGGATCGGGTGGATGAAGCTGTTGAACTGGATTGCCAGGATCATGTACGAAATCAGCAGGCCCATCACGAGGGTGAAGACGAAGCTGACGAAGGCGTCGACGACGTCCTTCGACGCGCCGACTTCGATCATCGTGTAGCCGTCGGGCAGCGTGTCTTTTGCCGTCTTCCGCGCGAACGCCATCGTCTCGTCGAGCGATTTGCCCGTGGCGGAATTGGCGTAAATGTTGATCGCGCGCTCGCGCATTTCGCGCGTGATGGTGAGCAGCTTTTTCTCCTCGGTGATGTTGGTCACGGAGGAAAGCGGAATCAGCTCCCCGTAGCCGGTGCGGACGAGCAGCTTGTTGATGTCCGATGTGGTGCGCCATTGCTCGGGCAGGAGGCGGATGCGCACGTCGTAGCGGCGGATGCCGTTGGTGAAATAACCCTGGCGCACGCCGCCGATGGCCGTGTTGATCGTGTCGGCGATGTCCTGCACGCTCACGCCGCTGGCCGCCGCTTTTTCGCGGTCCGGCTCGACGTGCACCTCGGTCACGCCGTCGCGGAAATCGGTATCGACGTCGGTCATGTAACCGCTGTCGGTGAAGCGCTTCGTCAGCTCGGCGACCTTCTCTTTCAGCACGCCGTAGTCGGGACCGCGCACGCTCAGCTCGATGGTCGTGCCTCGTTTGGCTCCTCCGAAACTGCCCGAGGGATTGATGAGGAAGGCGTCGAAATCCTTGGGGATGCGTTTTTTGATTTCATCGCGAATGGAGTCCATGATCTGCTGCTGGCTTTGGGTGCGCTCGCCGCGTGCCTTGAGCGAAACGAACGACATGCCCTTGTTGGTCTCGCCGCCTTCAAAGCCGCCCGCGTTGACGAAATAGTGGACGATGGCCGGATAGCCCTGGAAAATTTTCTCCATCTCCGCCGCCTTGTTGCTGGTGAACGTGAGCGAAGAGCCGACCGGCGTCTGGAACTGGATGAGGAACACGCCGATGTCCTGCGTCGGCATGAATTCCTTGGTGATCCACATGATGGAGAGCATCGAAAGCGCGAACAGTCCGAGCGCGGCGGAGATGATTTTCCAGCGGTGCTTGAGGCTGAGATCGAGCGCGCGACCGTAAAACGCGGCGAACGCGGTGAAGATCCGGTTCACAAAAACCGCGAATTTGTATTCGTCCTCCTTCGCGGTCATGAACTGCGAGCAGCGCATCGGGGTGAGGGTGATCGCTTCCAGCAGCGAGAGCCCGACCGCCGTGGAAATGGTCATGCCGAATTGGAACAGAAACACGCCGATGAATCCGTTGACGAGCAGTACGGGGATGAAGACGGCGATGACGGAGATTGTGGCCGCCGTCGCGGCGAAGGTGATTTCGCGCGCGCCGTCGAGCGCGGCCTGCCTCGCGGTTTTGCCCATGTGGAAATGGCGCACGATATTTTCCAGCACCATGATGGCGTCGTCGACCACGATGCCGATGGCGAGCGACATGCCGAGGAGCGTAAAAAAATTGAGCGTGAACCCGAGCATGTCCATGACGATGAACGTCCCGAGCGCCGAGGTGGGAATCGAGAGCAGCACGTTAAAGGTCGATGTCCACGAGCCGAGAAACGCCCAGCAGACGAGGCCGGTGACGAGCACTGAAAGCAGCACGGTGAGCTCGGTTTCGTTGATGGCGTCGGAGGTGAAGCGCGTGCCGTCGAAGTTGACTTCCATGTGCAGGTCGGGATCGGTGACGGCGAGTTCCTTGTTGACCTCGTCGACGAACGCGCGCACGGCCTTGCCGACTTTCACGTCGTTTTCGCCGTGCTGTTTTTGGATGCCGACGCCGAGCGTGATTTTTCCGTCGCTGCGCGCCAGGCTGCGCGTGTCGGCCAGCGAGTCCTCGATTGTGGCGACGTCGCGCAGATGGATGTCGGAGTGATAAATCCGCGCGCCGCCGCGCTGCGTGATGAGCAGGTCGCCCATCTGCTCCGGGGTGAGCGCCTCGCCCATCGTGCGCACGTTCGCTTCATCGTGGCCGTTTTCGAGCGTGCCCGACGACGTCTCGCTGTTTTCCATCCTGAGCGTGTTGCGGATGTCGAGGATGGTGAGTTGGCGCGCCAGCAGCTTGTTGTTGTCGACCCAGACGCGCAGGTTGCGGTCGGCCCAGCCGCCGAGGATCACGTCGCCCACGCCGGGGATGACCCGCATCCTGTCGCGTAAATTCAAGTCGACGAATTTCAGCATCTCCTGGAACGAGCGCTTGGTCGACATGATCGCCAGCCACATGATCGGGTGGTCGTCGGTGTTGATTTTCGAGATGGTCGGCGGCAGGACGTCGTCGGGCAGTTTGACGGAACGGAGCTTGGAATTGGTTTCCTGCAAGGCCGCGTCGATGTCCTTGCTGGTCTCAAAAGTGAGTTTGATGCTGGCCGTGCCCTGGCGCATGTTGGACTCGATGTCCTGCACGCCCTGGACGGAAATCACGGCCTGCTCGATGGGGTTGACGATTTCGGTTTCCATCACTTCCGGCGCCGCGCCGACCCAGCTCGCGGAGATGGTCAACACCGGCTGCGTTGCTTCAGGGAGCTGGCTGACGCCGAGCTGAAAGAAGCAAATCACGCCGAAGAACATCAGCGCCGACATGAGCATCCAGGCAAAAACCGGACGTCGGATCGAGAGATCGGAGAGGGTCATGGCT
>Ga0302320_10001432_pt1 | contig 57502 bp, 49 predicted proteins | sample Bog_T0_3_FD_202130 | JGI IMG/M metagenome (GOLD analysis project Ga0302320, IMG submission 202130) | Peat permafrost microbial communities from Stordalen Mire near Abisko, Sweden - Bog_T0_3 | ecosystem: Environmental > Terrestrial > Soil > Wetlands > Peat | place: Sweden: Abisko, Stordalen Mire... | reverse complement strand
CCTTCGCCTTGATCGTAGGCTGAAAGCAATTTACGGCGCAAATCATCTGCAAGGGGTTTTCCCATGTCGTTGTTCGCCGCGGAGAGTCGCCAGAAATAGTCTACACTATTTGAGAAAATACTCTAAGTCGAAATTTTGAAGGGTACGGGCTTTAGCCCGTACATAAATCCAGCAAAATCAGCGTGGGCTTTAGCCCCTGAGGGAATGCACGCTCAATAGAAGCACGTGATCAGAGGTTCCTTAGACTAGATTCCGGTTTAAAGATGATCAGCTTCGGCTCTTGACGCGGGCTACCATCCACTGTTCGTACTCTTCTTTGACGGACATACCGGGCTTGCGCAATCTGGGATCTCGATGGGCAAGATAATCGGACCACGCTGCGTAGTCTTCCCCAGTGGCATTGGCGCTGGCTCTGGAGGTGTCACCTTTGACTTCAGAGGAGACTGGAATCTCCTTCATTTTCCGGTTCCCGCTGAAAAGCCAATCTCTCTCAAAGACAGCCAGCGCGGCGACACCAACGCGAAAATATGAGAATAATGGGATAAAACTCCCTCCCATTCCGAATGGGATGATGATAACGATACAGGCTACGTGAGTCAGGATGGTTGAACCAATGGACAGGGAGAGGCCTTTTCCACGGTCGGCATCAATGACAAGCCATGTCAGAAAAAGGTGGTAAGCGATCAGGATGAAAGCATAATTGGCCCATGTGCCATCAGGGAGTAACGATGCCACTATGAAGGCAAGAAAGGCAGAGACCAGGAATGCGACCAGATCCGCGCCCTTTACAAACCTCGTAAGCAGTCTCACTAGCGACAAAATGCCCACGACATCCTCCGTGTATCAACTTTCACACTGATTTCAAATTGTTCAGATGAGTTTGAAACATAATTTCATTTTGCTTTTGGCCTGTCAATGAGAATTTGAATCCTGCTTCCCCTCCAAATGTTCATCTATGTTCAATGCTCTGCCCGAGCCTCAGCGCGATGCACAGCCCCACGCGTATCCTCGAAGCATGGTACGATTCACGGTGCTGGCGTCGGGGTCGAGGGGCAATGCGACGGTTATCTCCGGCGGACGGACGCGGATTCTGGCCGATTGCGGGCTGAGCTGCCAGGGAGCGCAGGCGGTTGCAGATAATTACACTTCCCCGGCGCACAATAGAACAAGTCGCAAGAGTGAGGCCCTTATGACCACCGTCCAATCCTCGGCGCGTGCAATCCCGGCCCCTCGTCCTTGGTCCCTTTTTTCCGCTCTATTTTCGCCGTTTATTCACCTAATATCAGCCTACCCCCCACCCCCCCACCCTGTGGAAATCTTTTTTTGACTCGAAAATTTCTTGTAACTATCTCGTAATCAATAGCTTGCATTTTTGTCATGTTAACCAATCAGTAACTGCAAACCGCGTTTTTTGCCCCTTTTTTGGCCAAAAAACGGCCATTTTGATCCCAGAATCGCCTCTTTTTCGTCAAAATGAGTCGCCTCACATTCGGCTGGCGAAGCTCCGCGAAACAAAAAAAGAGGGCAGGTTCTGGGACTCCCAACCTTGGCGGCAGATTGAGTTTTTTCTGGCGCGCCCGAACAGCTTGCGGAAAATGCCGACGGAGTAGTAAGAAGCGTCAGGGCACGACTTTAGTCGTGCCGCAAATGCTTGATAAGAAACGACGGGCTTTAGCCCCTGCGGTCTGCTTTTCGTGTGATTTGCATGGAAGCAGGCATTTATCCGCAGCCTGTGAAGCAGTGACTTTCAAAACGTCCTGAATTGCACAGCCGCTCGCTGTATCCTCAAACCATGGTGCGATTCACGGTGCTGGCGTCGGGGTCGAAGGGCAACGCGACGGTTGTTACCGGCGGGCGGACGCGGATTCTGGTGGATTGCGGGCTGAGTTGCAAGGAGCTTTTCCGGCGCATGAGGCTGATGGACGAAGAGCCGGAGACGCTGGACGCGATTCTCATCACTCATGAACATTCAGATCACGTGGGCGGGCTGGCTGTGACCGCGCGCAAGCTGAAGATTCCGGTGTACTTTACCGAGGGCACGCATCGCGCCTGGATGCGCTGGCTCTCGCCGCGCAGGCAGATGAGCTACGCGCAGTGGATGGAGCAGACGCGCAAGCAGGCTGCCGAGCGCCAGGCGGAGGCCGTCGCCGCAACCGAGGAGGGCGAGGCGGACGAGAGCGATCTGGCTGAGACTGCCGAAGCAGCCGAGCCAGACAAGCCCGCGGAGCCTACCGAGCGTATCCCGGCAAAGGAACCCACATGGCTGCCGGCGGTGGAATACTTTGCGGCCGGGGAGGCTTTCGAGATCGGCGACATTCGCATCAGCCCTTTCACCACTCCGCATGACGCCGCCGACCCGGTGGGCTTTGTCTTCGGCGCCGAAGGGGTGCGTATGGGCTTTGTCACCGATCTGGGCTACATTTCGCCCAACGTCAAGGCGCAGTTGAAAGACCTGGACCTGCTGCTGCTGGAATCCAACCACGATCTGGAGATGCTCAGGGACGGACCCTACCCATGGTCGGTGAAGCAGAGGGTAATGTCTCGCGTAGGACACCTCTCCAACGAGGCGGCGGCGAGCTTTCTGGAGGACGATTACGACGGCCAGGCGGCTTACGTGATTCTGGCGCATCTCTCTGAAAGCAATAATCTTCCAGAGCTGGCGCGGGTCACCGCCGAGCGCGCGTTGAATGGCAGAGCGAGCCTATTGGCCAATATGCTGCTTTTGGCTGCTCAAAATGAACCACTTTCTTCTCTTTACTTTTAGGTGATGTACGTTACAATGGTAAGACAAGGTAATCACTCTGTACCAGGTAGATTGGCAAGGGAGACGCCAGGGCATTCCGCTCTGGAAGATGCAGAGCAGATCGGGCGGCGCAAGCGAATTTTGCCCGGGAGGCTGAGCATCTGGTTTTTTTGCTCCCTAGGCCACGTACGCCGCGCAATACCATAGCGGTTGAACGCATCCTTTGCAAAGTGAGTCTAAAACTTATGGCAACAACCCGATGCACAGATAGAGTCGCTGGCAGCATATTGGCAAGCTGGCGCTATGACATTTCTGGAATTTCACCGGAGATGCGCAAGGATTACGAGCAGCATTTTGCCGAATGCCCGCACTGCAGCGCGCGACAGAAGTTTCACCGCAGCCTGGATGCGACTCTGACAGTACTGACCTCGCTGGCGGTCTTTTTCTTTCTCTTTGCACTGCTGGTTCTCAATCACTTCAAGCCGCTGGAGCATGTGGCCTTCAACTTCTTTGGCCTGGATATTGAAGACACCTACCATATGCTGGTTTCGGCGGGCGTAGCAGGGCTGATGTTCTCGGCGACTTTGCTGGCGCTGGTGCTGACGACTACGCCGGCGCCTTCGTACCTGGGCGGCATCGCCGCGGAACGCGCCAGGATGATCGAAGAACATCTGCCCGAAGCCATCAAGGCGTTGCGTTTTCGCTAGAGTCGATTCAGCTACACAAACTTCAGAGCCTCCCCGTGCGGGAGGCTCTTGTGTTTTCGGGGCACGATGGGGATTTTTGAATGACAACCAGCAAGACTTCAGGGCGGCGGAGGCTGCCGGGGCTCAAGGTTGGCGAGGGGTTCACACGCCACCCGTTTGACGAGGAGTTCGGGGTGCGGACCAGCGGACTGGTTGCTGGGCGGCACTTGAAGAGCGGGCACCGGCATGATCGCCATGCGACGGCTTACTACGGGGTTGCGCCTTCGGTCTTCCGGGCGCTAATTCGCCGCTGGCAGAGAAGTCGGCCGGGCTGTGCGCTGGAGGAGGTTAGCTATATCGATGTGGGCGCGGGGATGGGGCGGGCGATGCTGCTGGCCGCCGAGTTGCCCTTCCGCCAGGTGGCGGGGGTGGAGCTGAATCCTACTCTGGTGCGAACTGCGCGAAAGAATCTGGCCGTTTGGAGGGCTTCCGGGCGGGCACGGACGCCGATGAAGCTGGTCTGCGGCGATGCGGTCGAGTTTCCACTTCCTGAGGGGCCGTGCCTGGCGTTTCTATTCAATCCGTTTGGCGCGCCGGTGATGCGGCGGTTGCTGGCGGCCTGGAGGAACAGTCTTGCAGGGCAGGCTCGGCAATTAGACATTTTGTATGTGAATAACGAGCAGGAGCACGTGCTGGAACAGCAGACCGGATTTGCGAGGCTGTTTTTGGGTCAGATTCGCCGCTCCCGCGCCGATGCGATTGCCGACCATCGCATCCTGGCCAACCAGCCGGACGGAGAATATGCCTCGGCGAATTATGAGGATTGCTCCATGTGGCGCTGGGTGGGATAGCCCTTGTCACAAGGCGCGGCATTTTATAGACTTACCGCGTATGCGAAAACTCTCTTTTTCTCTCATCCTGCTTATCGCTTCCCTGCCCTTGAGCCTGGTTGCCCAGGCGCCCTCGCTTGACCTGCAGGTGGATCATCCAACTGCCCAGGTCAGCCCCATGCTCTATGGGCTAATGACCGAGGAGATCAACTTCTCTTATGACGGTGGACTTTACCCCGAGTTGGTTCGCGACCGTGCCATCGGCAAAAGTTGGGAGTCGCTCTTTCACTGGACTATGGTGGCGCGGGGAGACTCCGCAGTGAAGATTTCAAGGGACGATACGTCCGGCCCCAGCACCGCTCAGCCGCGCAGCATCAAGGTCAGCGTGACAGCGGCTTCAGAAGCCGCGCCCGCCGGGGTCCAGAACGACGGCTTCTGGGGCATTCCCGTTCGTCCGCAGACCACTTATACCGGGTCATTCTACGCGAAGTCAGATAGCGCTGGCGTCCCGGTGACCGTGAGCCTGGTGAACGATGAGATCGGCGTGACAGCGGCCGCGACAACGGTTTCAGGACTAACGAGCGAGTGGAAGCAATACAGTTTTACGCTGAAGACTGGGGATGTTCCGGTGACGGCGAACAATCACCTGACCCTGACCGTTCTGCAGCCGGCGACTCTCTGGCTCGACCTGGTCTCGCTCTTTCCGCCCACTTATCACGACCGGCCGTTTGGCAACCGCATCGACCTGATGGAAAAACTGGCGGCGATGCATCCTAAGTTCCTGCGCCTGCCGGGCGGCAACTATCTGGAGGGGGAGCATATTGCCGAGCGCTTCGATTGGAAGAAGACCATCGGCCCATGGGTGGACCGGCCGACGCATCCCAGCCCCTGGCGCTACCGCTCTTCGGACGGGATGGGGTTGCTGGAGTTCCTGGAGTGGTGCGAGGACCTGAAGATTGAGCCGGTTCTGGCAGTCTACGCCGGCTACTCGCTGGCCCAGGAGCACGTGGAACCGGGAGCGGCGCTGAAGCCGTATGTGAACGACGCGCTGGACGAGATCGAGTACGTGACCGGCGGCCCGGAGACCAAGTGGGGCGCTGAGCGCGTGAAAAACGGCCACGCGGCTCCCTTCCCGCTGCGTTACGTGGAGATTGGCAACGAAGATCAGTTCGATCATTCCCACTCGTATGATGGCCGCTTTGCGCAGTTCTTCACGGCCATCAAGCAGCGTTATCCGGATTTGCAACTGATTGCCACTGACCCGGTAAAGAGCGTAAAGCCGGACGTGCTGGATGAGCATTTTTATCTGCCGGCGGAGAAGTCGTTTGCCGAGGCCAGCCACTACGACAAAGCCGACCGCTCGGGGCCTAAGATTTTTGTGGGCGAGTGGGCGACGCGCGAGGGCACGCCGACGCCCAACCTGGAGGCAGCGCTGGGCGACGCCGCCTGGATGACCGGCATGGAGCGTAATGCCGACCTGATTATCATGGCCAGCTATGCGCCCCTGCTGGTGAATGTGAATCCCGGCGGAATGCAATGGGATACGGACCTGATCGGCTACGACGCGCTCTCGAGCTACGGCTCGCCCAGCTACTGGGCGCAGGTGCTCTTCGGCAGCTACCTGGGCACGGAGGCCGTGGATGCAAAGCTGGCCAACGCCGGCCCGCGGGTTTATGCCTCGGCCACGCGCGACGAAAAGCTGCGCAAGCTCTTCGTCAAAGTCGTGAATGCTACGTCGAAAGAGTCGGCGCTGAACATTGCGCTCAATGGCGTAGCCCGCGTGGAGCGCGAGGCCACGCTGATCAGCCTGAGCGGCAAGACGCCCAACGTAACCAACAGCATCACGCATCCAGATGCGGTCGTGCCAGTCGAGCGCAGGATTGAGGTCGCCGGACCGAAGTTCAAGCAGAGCTTCGCCCCCTACTCGATTAATGTGCTGGAGCTGAGCTACTAAGCAACAATTTGAAACAACGATGAATGCTGGCATAGGGCGGGGTTTCCCCGCCCTTGCCGTTTCTAGGGCTGCGTGAGTATGCGGGCTCGCGCCGCGCGGTGGAGGCTGCTCGATATGACGATTAAATCAGGCTGGTTTGCGAGCGAACTGCGGCGGGACCTGGGGCTGCACAACCAGCGGTGGGCGCGGGGACGGGCGCATGTGCGGAGCTACGGCAATCCGCCGGTGATTGTCTATCAGTCGGAGAGCGGGCGGCACGGGAATTTTTTTGACGCTGCCTATGCGGCGATTGCGGCGCGACCGGAGTGGATGCGGCGCTTCGACAAGATTCATGCGCAGGTGCGGGCGTTGCCAAAGCTGGAGTCGGGACGAAAATGGCGGGAGCTGGATTCATCCATGAGCTCCGATGCCCTGCTGATGAACATCTTCTGCACGCCGGGTGTGGCGGAGGCGCCTGCGGTGCGGCGGGCTCTCGGAGTAGATGAGGAGGACCCGCCAATCTTTGGGTGGAAGGCTCACGTGCCGCTCAAGAGCGGTCGCTTTGATCGCACTGAGGTCGATATGCGATGGGGCGAGTTGCTGGTCGAGGCCAAGCTGACGGAAAGCGACTTTCAAATCAAGGCAGCGGCGGTCATGGAGACGTACCGGGACTTCGATGCAGTCTTCGACCGCGAGCTGTTGCCGCGCGTGGAACTGGAAACCCGGAGGCGGAGAGTGGCAACGGAGTTCCCGGAGGACTATTCGCAGGAATTTGAAGAGGCCGGATTGGATGCCGGGGAATCTGCCATGGTTAAAAGAGCTGAACTGCCGGCTTCGGCTCGACCTCCCGCATCCATGGCCGCAGCCGGTTCTTACGGGGGCGGTGAGACTGGGTATGCGCACTACCAACTGATTCGCAACGTGCTAGCCGCTCATGCCCATGGATGCAGCTTTTGCGTGATCCACGACGAGCGCCGGCCAGATCTGCGGGAGGCCTGGTTTGAGGTGATGGCGGCCGTGAAGTCTGCCGGGATGCGAGTGCGGCTGAAAGTGCTGACCTGGCAGGAGCTGGCCGCGCTGCTTCCGGAGGGGTTGCAGGAGTTTCTGGACCGAAAGTATGGAATTGTGGCGCCGGGAAGGACGATTTCGCCGGTTGAGGATACAGCAGAGTTCGAATAAGAGCGGGGGTACGGTTCACAGAATGGGACGAATCGGCGAAAATGGAACGGACAGGTGCCGATGGGGCACATCTTTTCGCCAAATCCGGCCTGGAACTGGTACGTTGATTCTGAAGGGTTTTGTTTTCGACTATGGCCTCTAATCCTTATTTTTCTCTGGCCGCTCTCTTCTTTGCGGCGCTTGGCTTTGGGCTGGCTCCGCTGGGGTTGGCGTGGCTGTGGGCGAAGGTGTTTTCGCCGCCCAAGCCCAATGCTGTCAAAAACGCCATCTACGAGTGCGGCCTGGAGTCCAGGGGCGATGCTTGGTTGCAGTTCCACTCGGCCTATTACCTGTATGCCATCATCTTTTTGATCTTCGACGTGGAGTCTGTTTTTTTGCTGCCCTTTGCCGTGGCCTTCACCGGGCTGAGCGCGACTGCCTGCGCGGCCATGCTGGTTTTTGTGCTTCTGCTGGTCGAGGGGCTGGCGTGGGCCTGGGCCAAGGGGGTTCTGACGTGGACGTGAGAATAGTGGTCAGTTGTCAGTTCCCAGGTCTCAAAATCGAGGCCTGGGGCGCCCAGACGAATGGACTCTAACAGCGAAATACTGAGAACTGAGAACTGAAAACTGGAGCGTAGCGACCATGGATGAGGGCTTGAAGATCGAACTGGGCAAGCAGGGAGTCTTGGTGACGACTATCCAGGAGCTGTATAACTGGGGCAGGCGCAACTCCATCTGGCCGATGCAGTTTGGCCTGGCCTGCTGCGCCATCGAAATGATCGCCACCACCATGGCGCGCTACGACCTGGCACGCTTCGGAGCCGAGGTCTTCCGGCCGTCTCCGCGCCAGGCAGACCTGATGATTATCTCCGGGACAGTGACCAAGAAAATGGCACCCCAGGTCGTCCGGCTCTACAACCAGATGGCCGAGCCGCGCTACGTAATTGCTATGGGGGCATGCGCCATCAGTGGCGGGCCGTTCAAGCAGGGCTACAACGTTCTGAAAGGAATCGACCGCTATATTCCGGTGGACGTACATATTCCCGGCTGCCCGCCGCGGCCCGAGGCGCTGATTCAGGCGTTTATGACCTTGCAAAAGAAGATTGACGGACAGCATTTGACCGGCGAGGACCGTCCGCGCCATTTGAACTCCGAAGCTCAGGGCGAGTTTCCCGTGCCTGTCTTTGGAGAGCACGACCTGGAGCCCGCGTCGAATCCCGGCGTATGGCCTGTGCCTGTGGTGAATAAGTCAGCGAACAGCTAACAGCGGACAGCTTACAGTTTTGAGGGAACAGGGATTGAAGACCGTAGAAGAGATTAAATCGGCGATTGAGGCGGCCGTTCCGGGCGCTCCGGTGGAGATTGCGCCGAACCCGAATCCCGCCTTGCCGCACTCGCTGCGTGTTGCTCCGGAGTGCGCGCTGGCGGTGGCAAAGTTTCTGCGCGACGATGAGGAACTCAAGCTCGATTTCCTCTCCAACGTGACCGGCGTAGATTGGCCGGAGTCTCTGGAGGCGGTCTATCACCTCTATTCTGTCGAGAAAAAGCATGGGCCGGTAATCATCCGAATGCATACTGTGAATCGGACCGACCAGGTGGAGTTGCCCTCGTTGACGCCCATCTGGCGCTCAGCAGAGTTTCAGGAGCGGGAGATTTTTGATTTGTACGGAATTGTCTTCACCGGGCATCCGGATTTGCGGCGGCTGCTGATGTGGGAGGGATTCAAGGATCATCCCATGCGGAAGGATTACCGGGAGCCGGATGACTTTGAGTACGAGCCGACGGCCCACGACGAGGTGCTCAAGAGGGCGCAGGCCAATCAGGCGGTGGCTGCCGGCCAGAAAGAATCGGGGGCCGGCGCATGAGCGATACGCAAAGCCATTCCGCAATCCTTGCTGACAGGCTGGAGGGTTGGAATCGTCCCACGGCGATTGTGCCGCAGAACGAGGGGGAGCTGCTGGAAGTGGCCATGGGGCCGCATCATCCCTCGACGCACGGCGTCTTCCGCATGGACGTGGCCCTGGACGGAGAGCGGGTGATCCGCCTCAGGCCGGTCTTCGGCTACCTGCATCGCAACCACGAGAAGATTGCAGAGGGCATCAGCTACCTGGCATCGATGCCCTACACCGACCGGCTGGATTACATCTGTCCCATCACCAACAACTGGGCCTACGCGCTGGCGGTGGAGAAACTCACAGGCCAGGCGGTTCCCGAGCGAGCCGAATACCTGCGGGTGATTCTGGGCGAGCTGACGCGCTATCAGAACCACGCTTCGTCGATTGGTTTTTTGATTCAGGAGATGGGCGCCAGCGGCACTCCTCTGATGTACGCCTACCGCGAGAGGGAAAAGATTCTAGACCTCTTCGAAGAACTGACCGGGGCGCGGATGATGGTGAACTACATGCGCTTCGGCGGTTGTCGCGTAGATGCCTCGCAGGGGTGGCTGGAGCGGACGCGCAAGGTGGTCGCGGGTCTTGCCGGATTTGCGGACGAATTCGACCGGCTGCTCAGCACCAACGAGATTCTGATGGCGCGCACCCAGGGCGTGGGCGTGCTGAGGCCGGAGCTGGCGGTGAACGCCGGAGTCACCGGGCCGATGCTGCGCGCCTCGAGCGTGAACTATGACATTCGCAAGGTGGACGGCTACGGCATCTACAGCCGCTTCAACTTCCGCGTGCCATTGGGCGATCATGGTGACGTTTACGACCGTTACATGATCCGCGTGCTGGAGATGCGGGAGTCCATCAAAATTCTGGAGCAGGCGCTGAAAGAAATTCAACCCGGCCCGGTGATGGACCCCAAGGCGAAAATTCGCGGCCTGCGCCCCAAAGCGGGAGAGGCTTATGGGCGCATCGAAGCGCCCAAAGGCGAACTCGGCTTTTATTTGATCAGCGATGGCGGACCGAACCCATATCGCTATCGCGTGCGGCCGCCAAGTTTGATCAACCTGACGGTGCTGGAAGATATGTGCCTGGGCGTCAACGTAGCCGATGTGGTGCTGATCTTCGGCAGTGTGGATATTGTGCTGGGAGAAGTGGACAGATAGGGAATTGGGATTAGGGATTATGGATTAGTGGCCCGCTAGACGCACGTAACTGACCACTGTTCACTGACCACTGTTGGGAGGTTTCATTGTTAGGCGAGGGTATTTTGAAAGGCATGGCAGAGACGGCGAAGAATTTCTTCGGCAGCTATTTCTCCGCCGAGCGGCTGACGACGGTCGAGTATCCGGAGCAGCGAGTTGCCCCGTTTGAGGCGGCGCGCGTCTTTCCCTTCCTCGTTTTTGACCAGGAGAATCGCGACGGCGGCGGGCCGGAGTGGGAGGCTGGCATGCGCTGCGTGGCTTGCCAGATCTGCGAAAAGGAGTGCCCTCCAAAGTGCATTTATATTGAGAAGTCCAAGGACAAGAAGCTCGACTACCTGGGCAAGGCACAGTATTACCCGGCGCGCTTCGACATCGACATCTCGGTCTGCATGAGCTGCCAGATCTGCGTCGAGGTCTGTCCCTTTGAAGCCATCAAGATGGACACGGAATATGAATTGAGCACTGACGACCGCTTTGGCAGCCTGCTGCTCGACCGTGAGCAACTGGCGAAGTCGAATGAGTACTACCACCAGATTCATCCCACTGAAGCGTCCGCCGTGGACACGCGATTAGCCGCGGAGAAAGTCAAGGCCGACGCCAGGGCCAAGGCCGCAGCACAAGCTGCCACAGCCAAAGCCGTGGCAATCGCCGGAGAGGGAGCGTAACCGATGATCGAAACATGCGACCAGATCTTCGTTCTGCTCCAGCACTGGCTGGTGAGCTTTTTGCCCGCAGCCTGGCAGCAGGCGGCCGGCGTGCTGCTCAGCGTGGCGACCATCGTCTGTGTGTTCCCGGCGCTGTTTGCGGTTGCTGTGTGGCTGGAGCGCAAGGGACTGGGCCGCATACAAAATCGAATTGGCCCGAACAGGGTTGGTCCATTCGGATTGCTCCAGCCGATAGCCGACGGCATCAAGTCGCTGACCAAGGAAGACATTGTTCCATTAAGCGCGGATGCTGCGGTGCATTTTCTTGCGCCGGTGCTGCTGGTGGTTACTGTCTTCATGGGCTTTGCGGTGCTGCCCATGGGACGCAACATGGTGCTGGTGGACATGGACGCCGGCCTGCTGTTTTATTTCGCCATGGGCACGTCTTCGGAACTTGCGGTCTTCATGGCCGGATGGTCCAGTCGCAACAAGTATTCGCTGCTGGGCGCCATGCGCGCTGTGGCTCAGATGATCAGCTACGAGGTGCCGCTGCTGCTGTCCAGCGTAGTGGTGGTGATGATCACCGGCTCGCTCTCGCTGACAAAAATCGTCGAAGCGCAGAACCACTACACCTGGGGCCTTCCGCACTGGTACATTTTTACGCCGTGGGGATTTGCCGGCTTCCTGCTGTACGCCATCTCGACCACGGCGGAGACCAACCGGTCTCCGTTTGACTTACCTGAAGGCGAGTCGGAGTTAGTGGCTGGTTATCACACCGAGTATTCGGGTTTCAAATTCGCGCTCTTCTTTCTGGGTGAGTATGTGGCCATGTTTTCCATCTCCGGCCTGGGAACCACGCTGTTTCTGGGCGGATGGTCGGCGCCGTTTTCGTTTTTAACCTGGATTCCGTCGTGGATCTGGTTCTTCTCCAAGTTAATGCTCTCCATCTTCGTCTTCATCTGGATGCGGGGAACACTGCCGCGGCTCAGGCAGGACCAACTGATGAACTTTGCCTGGAAGTTTGTCTTGCCCATGTGCCTGGTGAACCTGATGGTTACCGGACTATGGCGCTTCATGGGCGAAGGGTGGCTGCGCTGGGTGGTCTGCTCGGCGATTCTAATTGCGGCATATGCGGGCCTGGGCCTGGGAGAGATGTGCAAACAGCGCCTCGGCCCGAGGAGTTATCGCTATGCGGAGTGAATTCTGCTGGATTAAGTTTATGGTTTCCCACCCTAGCGCCAGAAGAATGACGCAAGGATGGGTCACGGGGCTTTTCCATCCGGCTCGGAAAAGGGCGTGCATCCGATGAGCTTTGTCTTCTTCGTACTTGCGTCGCTCACGGTGGCTGGCGGACTGGCGGCCATGCTGCTGAAGAACACAGTGCATTGCGCGCTGGCACTTACCGTGGCTTTTGCCGGACTGGCTCTGCTTTTTTTGAATCTCGATGCGCAGTTTGCAGGATTTGCGCAGATTCTGGTCTACATCGGCGCGGTGGCGATTCTGGTCGTCTTTGCGATTCTACTTACCAGAGGCTCTGAAACTCCCAAGGATGGTGTCTTCAGCCGGAGCTGGCCGGCCGGCCTCGTCATTGCCGCTGCGGTCTTTGCTGTGCTGGGCTGGGCTGTGATTCAAAGCGTGCGAGTTTTGCCGCATGAAACGGCTGTGCCGGTGGTAACCGTGCAACAGATTGGCGTAGCGCTCGTCGGACGCTACGTATTGCCGCTAGAGATTGTGGCCGTTCTGTTGACTGCCGCGCTGATTGGCGCGGTGATCGTGGCGATACACGAAAAAGTTGGGCACGAGAAAGAGGATTCTAAATGACGCCGCTTGCGGGTTATCTTCTGGTGGCCGCGCTGCTGTTTTCGATTGGTTTGGCCGGGGCGCTGACGCGGCGCAACGCCATTCTTGTGCTTATCGGGATCGAGCTGATGCTGAACGCGGCGAATTTGAATCTGATTGCTTTTTGGCGCTACGGGCCGCATCCGGAGGCGCTCACCGGCATGATGTTTGCGATTTTTTCGATTGCCGTGGCGGCGGCTGAGGCTGCGGTGGGGCTGGGCCTGGTGATCCAGATTCATCGCCACGCGAAGACGACCGACCTGGACGCGATGAACAGGATGAAGGGGTGAACGGTTGATTCTGATAAGAGACATAATCATTCCATCACCGACCCTCACCGCCGAGATGCTATGGCTGATTCCCGCCATGCCGATTATTGCTTCTGGAATTATCTCGCTTCTGAAACAGCAGCGGCGCATACTTTCAGTTGCGCTGGCTATTGGTTCACTGAGTTTCTCGCTGCTGCTCTCGCTTATTGCATTTGCCCATGTGATGATTGAGCGATCTTTTCTTATCAATATAGATTCCAATCAGTCAGTACGTGAAGTTGTCAACTTTACCTGGATTCAATTCGGCACATCGAACGTCGACCTGGGCTGGGTGCTCGATCCACTCTCGGCAATCATGCTGGTAATGGTGAGCTTTGTCGGCCTGCTGATCTTCATCTACTCCGTTGGCTACATGAAGCACGACGAGAACTACGCGCGCTTCTTCTGTTTCATGTCGCTTTTTGCCGGAGCGATGCTGGGCGTTGTCATCGCCAACAGCTTGTTGCTGCTCTTTATGTGCTGGGAGATCGTCGGGCTTACCTCCTATTTATTGATCGGATTCTGGTATCAGAAGCCCGCGGCTGCCGCTGCCGCCAAGAAAGCCTTCCTCACCACACGCATCGGTGATATTTTCTTTCTGCTTGGGATCGTCTGGCTTTTTGCGCAAACCGGCACACTGCTGTTTTATAACCACGGCGCGGGTTCCATTGAGTCCACGTCTCTTTCTGTGCTGCTGACGCAGCCTGCCGCGCTAGGCCTTACGGCTGCGGGAGCGATTGGCCTGCTAATCTTTGCCGGAGCGGCGGGCAAGAGCGGGCAGTTCCCTTTGCACGTCTGGCTGCCGGACGCGATGGAAGGCCCCACGCCGGTCTCCGCGCTGATTCACGCCGCGACCATGGTGGCCGCGGGCGTGTATCTGATCGCGCGGGTTTATCCGCTGATGGCCGCCGGAGCGCTGGCAGGTGGAACTACAACTGCTCTCACCGTGGTCACCTGGGTTGGCGCGTTCACGGCCGTCTTTGCGGCGCTGATAGCCGTGGCGCAAAACGACATCAAGCGCATCCTGGCTTACTCCACCGTCTCGCAACTCGGTTACATGATGGCCGGTCTGGGCATGGGCGGCGTGGCCGTAGGCATCTTCCACTTGATCACTCATGCTTTCTTCAAGGCGCTCTTGTTCCTGGGCGCGGGCTCGGTAATTCACGGCTGCAATGAGGAACAGAACGTGCGCCGAATGGGCGGGCTGAAATCCGACATGCCGCTTACTTTCCTGACCTATGCGATAGGAATGTTGGCGCTCTGCGGCTTTCCGCTACTGTTTTCCGGATTCTGGAGCAAGGATGGAATCCTGGAAGTGGCGCAGCACTGGAGCGTAGCCAAAGCGCCGTTCTACATGCTGGTCTTTGGCGCGCTGCTGACCGCCTTTTACATGACGCGCCAGGTGGCGTACGTCTTCTTCGGCCACTGGCGGGGTGGCAAATCCGCGCATGAGAGCCCGACAGTGATGCTCGTGCCGCTGGGGATACTGGCCTTCTTCGCTATCACGCTGGGATTCATCGGAACTCCGGCATGGCCGTGGTTCCGAGCCTTTCTGGATGGCAAAGCGGCGGGCTTTGCGTGGAGCGGTTTTATGGAGCCGGGGCTGCTTGCACTAATGGCGACCTCGACGGTGGTGGTCTTTCTGGGCATTGGCTTGGCGTGGAAGCTATACGGAGATCGCTCTCCCAAGCCGACAGCGCCGGATGAGTTGGAAAAGGCCGCGCCTTTGGCCTGGAGTTGGCTGCGCGATAAATTCTATGTGGATGAGTTGTATGGCATGACGGTGATTGCTTTCTACGGTTGGTGGGCGCGCGTCTCCAATTGGCTAGACCGCCGGGTTTGGGGCGGCGTTGTGGCTGGAGTTGCCTTGCTCTTCAGTTTGGGCGCGCGGGTAAACCGCTTCCTCGACACAAATGTCGTGGACGGCGGCTTCGACAAGGGGTGCGAAGAACTCACCGTGGGCGGAGGACTTCTATCGCGAGTGCAGACTGGCCGCGTGCAGACCTACCTGAGAATTCTGGCGCTGGCCGTGGTTGCATTGGCGGCAATTCTGATCTGGAGCAGCAGGGCATGAACGGATTCCATCTATTGACGCTGTTGACTGTACTGCCCATGGTGGGAGCGGCGTTGGCGCTCGTTGCCGGAAAGCACGCGCGCGCCGTGGCTCTCATCACGACCTTCGCCAGCCTGGCGCTGGCGCTTCTAGTCTGGATACGGCTTCCCATAAACGGAAGCATCGGGCTAGTCGAGCAGCACACCTGGGCGCCATCGCTCGGCATCGAGTATCACCTGGGCGTAGACGCGCTGGGCGCTCTGATGCTCGTGCTCGCGGCAATCGTCACGCTCATGTCGGTCGATGCCGCGCACCGCGTCCATCATCAGCCGGGGTTGTACTTCGCACTGGTGTTGATGCTGGAAGCCGGGCTCTTCGGCTCCTTCACGGCGCTGAACTTCTTCCACTGGTTTTTGTTCTGGGAGTTGTGCCTGATTCCCGCCTTCTTCCTTATCAAGCTGTGGGGTGGTGAGCGGCGCGGTCCGGCGTCAACGCAATTCTTTATTTACACCATGGCCGGCTCGGCGGCGCTGCTGGTGGCGTTTCTGGCCATCTTTGTTTCAACCAACAGCATGGATTTTCCGCACCTGACCCTGCTGGCCTCGACCGGCGAACTTGAGCAGATGGTCGCCGTACACCTGGGGCAGACGGTCATCATCTGGCTGGCCATCGGCGTGCTGGCCGGCTTCGCGGTCAAGGTGCCGATGTTTCCCTTTCACACCTGGCTACCCGCGGCTTACGCCGAAGCTCCTTCGCCGGTGACCATGCTGCTGACCGGCGCAATGTCCAAGATGGGCGTCTATGGCCTGTTGCGCATTGCGCTGCCTTTGTTTGGCCATCAAATCGCACAGATCCGCACGCCGCTGCTGGTGTTGGCCGTGGCCACGGTGGTGATGGGAGCCTGGGCCGCCGCAGCGCAGAAGGATCTGAAGCGCGTCTTTGCGTACATGTCGGTGAATCACCTGGGCTATTGCTTGCTGGGCATCTTTGCGCTGGCGGTTCCGGCTGCCGCCACTGGGACTGATACCGCCGCTGTTGCCAGCCAATCCGCTGCTCTCAACGGCGTAATCCTGCAGATGTTCAACCACGGCATTACGGCGGCGGCTCTCTTCTGGTTTGTGGCCATGCTGCAGCAGCGCACCGGCGGTCATCGCGGCATCGACCAGTTTGGCGGGCTTCGCAAGCCTGCGCCGGTGCTGGCCGGGCTGATGGGCATCGCTCTCTTCTCGTCGCTGGGCCTGCCGGGGCTGAACGGATTTCCCGGTGAGTTTCTCATCTTCCGCGGCGCCTTCCCGCTGGCCTGGGTCGCGGCCACAGTCTCCATCCTTGGCCTGCTGGTTACGGCAGTCGTGATTCTTACCGTGATTCAGAAGGTCTTCACTGGTCCGCTGCCGGAGCACTGTGCAAACTTTCCTGACCTTCACCAAGGCGAACGGATGGCGCTCGCCCCGGTCATCGGCCTGATGTTCCTTGTGGGCATTCTGCCGCAATTGATTACGACTAGCGTGAACCCAACGGTCATCAACCTGCTGGCGCACTGGAGATTCTGATGTTTTCGATCTTGCATCCAAACTCGGTGTCGCTCTTGGCGTGGACGATCTACCTCTCGTTTGCCGGTGCGCTGGTGCTGGCGCTCGTGCCGGGAAGAAAGCCCGCACTGGCGCGATGGCTGGCGCTGGCTGTGGCCGTAACCGGACTCGCGTTAGCCGTGCAAGGTTTTGTTGCCGGCATGGGGCAAGGCCGCGTGACGCTGGTCGATCTGCGCTGGGTGCCGTCCATGGGGATTCGCTTCCTGCTGGCTGCCGACGGCATCAGCCGCGTGCTGGTGTTGCTCACCGGCCTGGTCGCGGTCGCTGGAGTCCTCTTCAGTTGGAATATCAAGCTGCGCACCAACGAGTTTTTTGCCTTCTTTCTGGCGCTGATCGGCGCAGTCTACGGAGTTTTTCTCAGCTTCGACCTCTTTCTTCTGTTTGTGTTTTATGAAATCGCCATCGTACCCAAGTACTTTCTGATTGCCATCTGGGGCTCCACGCGGCGCGAGTACGCGGCCATGAAGCTGGTCATCTATTCCTTCGCGGGCTCGGCGATGGTGCTTATCGGCCTGCTGGCCGCCTTCACCACGGCGGGCAGCCACACCACAGGCCTTGTCGAGCTGGCTCACGCCGGCCTACCGGTGAGCTTCCAAATGTGGTGTTTCCCGCTGGTCTTTACCGGCTTTGCGATTCTCGCCGGCATGTGGCCCTTCCACACCTGGGCGCCCACCGGCCACGTCGCCGCGCCCACCGCCGTCTCCATGCTGCTGGCCGGCGTGGTGATGAAGCTGGGCGCTTACGGCTGTCTGCGCGTAGGCATTGCCCTCTTCCCGCGCGGCCTCGATCCCTGGGGCTTTTCGTTGATCGGCATAGGTTCCTGGCGCGACGTTTTTGCCGCGCTGGCGATCATCGGCATCGTCTACGGCGCATTGGTTGCCCTGGCGCAAACCGACTTCAAATTCGTCATTGGCTACTCCAGCGTCAGCCACATGGGCTTTGTTCTGCTCGGCCTCATGACCCTGAACCAGATCGGCGTCACCGGCGCAGTCCTGCAGATGTTCTCCCACGGCATCATCGCCGGGCTGCTGTTCGCCATTGTTGGCCGCATCGTCTACGACCGCACCCACACACGCCAGTTGGCCGAACTGGAAACCATGCATCTCTCCAGACGCCTTCCCTTCGCCGCCTGGGCCTTTGTCGTTGCCGGAATGGCCTCGATAGGAATGCCCGGCTTCTCCGGCTTCGTCGCCGAGTTTCAAGTCTTGGTAGGCGCATGGAATGTCAATCACTGGTGGGTTTTGGCAGCTGGCATCGGCATCGTGGTCGGCGTGGCTTACACGTGGCGTGCGATGCAGAAGGCATTCTTCAGCGATCTGCTGCCTAGCGCGCACGTGCTGGAGCAGGAACACGGCCAACACTTCGGCGCCATCACCTGGCCTGAAGTTACCGGCGTAGCTCTACTGGCGGGAGTCAGCTTAGCGGTTGGCGTCTGGCCGAGAATCCTACTCGACACCATTGAACCGGCAGTAAAGACGCTGCTCGAGGGAGGTGTGCAATGAACTACGCAGACCTTTTCCGCGTGACACTGCCGGAGACGGCGCTGGAAGTCGCGGCGCTCGTGGTGTTAGTCGTTGATCTCGCCTTCCTGCGCAAGGCCGCGCTCAAGCTGCGCGTGACGGTAGCGGCATTGCTCGGAGTAGCCGGCTGCGGGGCTGCAATTTGGGCGTTGCAGTTCCAGGGTCATGGTGGACTTAGCTTTGGCGATACCGGCGAGTTCACGTTGTTAGCAACTGGAGGATTTGCGCAGGTTGCGCAGACCGGAATTCTGGTTTTGACTGCTCTGACTCTGCTGTTGCTGATCGACTCGGTCTTCACGAAGCATGTGGGCGAATATGTCGCCGTCGTGCTGATGGCGGCTTCGGGCGGACTCCTCGTCGCGGCAGCTCAGGATTTGTTGGTAATATTCGTCGGCCTTGAGTTACTCAGCCTCGGGCTTTACATTTTGACAGCATTTGCCAAGAGTTCCGGAAAGAGTGCAGAAGCGGCGCTTAAGTACTACTTGTTCGGAGGTATGTCGGCGGCGTTTTTACTGTTTGGGTTCAGTTATTTCTATGGCCTAAGTGGCACCACGAATCTCAGCTGGGTTCAGGCTGCAATCACACGGTCAGGATCGAGTCCATTGTTTTATGTGGCGTGGATTCTGGTCGTCGCCGGGCTTGGTTTCAAGGTTGCCGCGGTTCCTTTTCACTTATGGGCGCCAGATACATACGAGGGCGCACCTGCTCCAGCAGCGGCGTTTATTGCGTCAGTCTCCAAAGTTGCGAGCTTTGCACTGTTGATTACGTTCAGCCTGAATTGGTTGACTCCGGGTGGAAATCTCTCCGGTTCACGTCAATCCGTTGAAGACTATTTGGTGGATTACTATCTGGCTTGGCAGCATTTGGCGGTAATCCTGCTTGTAGTCGCAGCCGCTTCCATGTTGGTCGGTAATCTTGCCGCATTGGCGCAAACCAGTGTTCGGCGGTTGCTGGCGTACTCGGCCATTGCCCACGTTGGGTACATTTTGCTGGGGATTGCTGTTTATCCTGCCTATTCGGGACATGGAAGCGCAATCGCTTTTTGGGGAGCCAACTTCGATCCGACCATTCGTAGCGTCAACGCCGTCCTCTACTACATCCTCACCTACGGCCTCACCATCATCGGCGCATTCAGCGTGGTCTCCGTCGTCGAGCGCGCCACCGGCAGCGACCGCCTCGATTCCTTCCTCGGCCTCCACAAGCGCAATCCGTTGCTGGCGGCTGTGCTGTTGGTGTTGTTTCTCTCCCTGGCCGGCATTCCCCCATTAGTCGGCTTCTGGGCCAAGTTCAACCTCTTTGCCGCCGTGCTCGGCGTCTCCGCAGGTCCGGTCCCCTTCGCTCTGGTAGCTTTAGCAATAGCTTTTAGCGTGGTTTCACTCTACTACTACTTACAGGTGCTCAAACGAGCCTATGTGATGCCCGCCATAGACGAGACGCCAATTTATGTGCATCCTGTTACGCTTGCCGTGCATCTTCTAATTACTGTGGCTGTTGTAGTGCTGGGTTGCTTCCCCGAGTTGCTCTTAAGATGGATTGAGAGCTTCTATCCCGTGGTATAGCTCACGTGATTGTGTACCTGCAGTGTTTCTCCCAGCTGACTTGTCCCAATGGACTATTTGCCGAGCAGTCCGCTCGGGCAAATAATGTACAAAATATCGAAAACGTTGGGATAAATAACCCGGCAGAATGAGCCAAAACTCCGGCCTTTACGCCAGTAGTCACCTGTTACTTTTATCAACTCAATGTTACCGCAGTAATACTATGGTGTCCCCTTGCGCCTATTTTTGTATTGGATAAAATTGCTCAGCAAGATTATGGCTCGGCGCTGTCCCGAGTGTTCCACCGGGCCTCAGGAAATGTGTGTTTTTTATCAATACGCCATACTCTGCGTACGAAATACGTGAGGTGTGCGCGCATAACGAGAGTCCATTCATACTTTTGGGCTCGCCCATGATGGGCAGAAAAGGAAGAAGGTAATGAAAAAGTTGAATGTCGTTCTGGCTCTGATGCTCGTTGCGGCTTTTGCCTTGTTGTCACTCAGCCCGCTGAAGGCTTACGCGGACACGGTAACCCTGACGATTGCTACGGCCGGACCGAGTTACGGGGGGGAACAGGTGTATCCCTACAATTTCAATGTCAACGGCAGTACAACCACCATTCCGCTGATGTGTCTTAGCTTGAACAACAAAATCGATTTCGGTGAGAGCTGGACAGCATCAATTGCGACGATCTCCTCGTTTACTGGAACCACACTAACTAATTACGAAGAAGCTGCCTGGCTTTTCAATGACGCCAACGCAGCCATTGCTGCTAATAACGTCACGCAGCAGGAAGATGATCAGTGGGCGGCCTGGGAAGTTTTCGCCACTGTTACGAACCCGCCCGACAGCGGCGTTGCAACTCAACTTACCGCCGCTGAGAATGCTGTCGCTAGCGGCTTGCCTCAAAGTTTCTACAAGAATTTCGAAATCTACACTCCTGTAAGCGGCTGGCCCTCCGGCGACGGCATTCCTCAGACTTTCATTGGCGATTCATATTTCTCGGGCGATGCGCCGACGCCTGAACCCGGCAGCCTGGTCCTGCTCGGCACCGGCATGTTCGGACTCGCGACCTTTATGTACCGCAGAAAGAGAAATGCTTGATATACCTCTGCGCATGGAAACAAGCTGCGCTATTTGCATGCACAACCAAAGCTATTCAAACGATTGGACTCGCCCTTGATGGGCAGAAAAGGATGAAGGAAATGAAAAAGTTGAATGTTGTTCTGGCTCTGATGGCCGTTGCACTTTTTGCCTTGTTGTCACTCAGCCCGCTGAAGGCTCACGCGGACACGGTAACCATGACGTATGAAAATCCAGGCGGGCAGTCCACCGGCAACGATTACGTCTATCCCTACTACTTCAGCATCAACGGAAGCTCACACTACACGCCACTGATGTGCCTCAGCTTCACTCAGGAGATCGCTCAGGGCGAGAACTGGACAGCTACCTTCACGCAAATCGCCGGCAACACGCAATATGAAGAAGCGGCCTACATCTTCTCCCTTGCCACCGCCTCCGGCGCATCACAGACAACCATTGCAGACGCACAGTGGGCAAACTGGGAACTCTTCGATTCAGGCGCATCGAGCAGCATACCTAATGGTGTAAGTCAGACAGACGTAACCACAATGCTGGACAACGCTGCGTCTTATGTCGCGGCAAATCAGAAATCCAGCCTCTACTCCGAATACCAGATTTATGTTCCTGTAAGCGGCTGGCCCTCGGGTGACAATACGCCTCAGACTTTCATTGGCGATTCATCCTCTCAGAATTTCTCGGGCGGTGCGTCTACCCCTGAGCCCGGCAGCCTGGTCTTGCTCGGTACCGGCATGTTCGGACTCGCGACCTTTATGTACCGCAGAAGGAGAATTGCTTGATATACCTCTACGCACGCGCATTCAATATACCTGTTGTAGGACCGATTGCATATTGGCCTGCCCCGGTTGCGGCGCTGTCGCCTCAAGTTGAATGGTCGCAAGTTCCTCTCGGTTACTTTCGCTCTGTCAGATCTGGCTGAAGTACGAGAACGTATGAACTATTTAACAATGAAGTCGATCTGATATCGGATTATTCTAGTTTGATGTGGCTTGCACTGGCGATAACGCTCCACTTTGTCGCGGCTGCGTCGATGATATTGCGTCCGTTTCAACATATTTCCTGGCCTCCACATGCGTAATTCGCAGATGATTTCGTTGCTGCTGGTACTGCTTATGCCGCTGGCCGGCCTCTGAGCCAAGGTTACCCAGTAGGTGCTGTAGCTACATTTTGCTGGTAAAAACCCCCGGAAGTGAAATATTTTTTTAATTCGAAAGTTTAGATTTTGGGGGTCTGAATACCAGAGAGAGGTCTGTTTTCAATTTTATTTCGCCTCTTGGTAACGTATATTAGTAACCTCTAATTCAATCGAAAATAACTGGTTTTACAGGTGAAAAGTGAAAATTTTTCATTGACTGATAATTAGACGCCGCATACTATTTAGTCAGTGGTCAAACGTGTGAATACGACCCAATGATGCATTCATTGAGAATATGTTTTGCCATGCCTTTCCGTAGTTCGAGCATTGGCGAACTTGCTCAAGTGGTTTCACTCAGCTTGTCGAAGTTCCAAGGGGGAAAGTAAATGAAAAAATTTAGTTTTGGTATAGTTTTATTTTCTGTCGCGATGTGTGCATTGTTATTGCTCTGCCCGCCGAAGGGCTACGCAGAAACAATTACGCTGACGCTTGATAGTGTCGGGGGGCAATCTTCGGGACCGGATTACGTGTATCCCTACAATTTCAGCTTTAACGGCAGCGCAGCCACCACTCCGCTGATGTGCATCAGCTATGAGAATACGGTCTACGTCGGTGAGAGCTGGCAAGCAACGCTTGTGCCGGTCACGGGGTCAGGGAATGTGCAATACGTGGAAGCGGCTTACATCTTCTCTCTGGCTGCAGCTCCAGGCGCATCTGCGAAAACCATCGCGGAAGCTCAGTGGGCAAATTGGGAACTCTTCGACCCCAACGATTCCACTTTGTTGGGCAACTTGCCTGCCGGTTATCAGAGTGACATCAACTCTATCTTGGCCATTGCAGAGACTTTTGCCACAAACAACCTCAACACAACCCTCTACCCCAATCTAGACATTTTTATCCCGGTAAGCGGTACCCAGAACACGGGGGATGGTTTACCGCAGTTTTTTGTTGGGGATCCTGAGCCTAGCGACACGCCTGAGCCCAACAGCTATCTTCTCTTTGGAACTGGCATGCTCGGACTCACGTTTTTAGGGTTCCGCAGAAGGTGCGTTGCTTAAGAAACCTCTGGGGCTACTGCGGTCCGTCTCCCCACGGACTGCGTAAAGTGTAATGCCGTTGGCCTGGAAGCGCAATTCTGAATCCAGGCCCGGAGCAGAATACCTAACAACTATATCTATCATTGATTTACGACTTGGATCAGAGATTTTTCCGCGCCTTAGGCAAATCGATTTCTGTTTCACTTCGCTTCTCCTCTGATGTAAACCGTCAAAGAATTCCCCTCTGCCGAATTCTGCCAAACCCGTGTGCTGGCAATTAGATTGGAACTATGGTGCAAGCACAAGCCAAATGGAGACAGGAACTGGGCGCGATGGTGGCGCTGGCGGTTCCGGTGGTGTTGAGCGAGCTGGGCTGGGTGGCCATGGGTATCGTGGACACCATCATGGTGGGTAGCCTGGGGCCGGCGGCCATCGGCGCGGTGGCCCTGGGCAATGCCGTCAACTACACTCCGGCCCTGTTCGGCATCGGCCTGCTGCTCGGTCTGGACACGCTGGTGGCGCAGGCTTACGGACGCAAAGACCACGATGAGTGCCATCGCTGGCTGGCTCAGGGCGTCTATCTTGCCTGCATCATCACGCCGCCGCTGATGCTGCTCATCTATTTAGCCAGTTTTGGCTTTGCGCCCTTCGAGATTACGCCCGAAGTGGCCGCTCCAGCCGCAAGCTATCTGCGCATTCTCAACTGGGGCACCCTGCCGCTGCTGCTCTACGCCGGTACGCGCCGCTACCTGCAGGGTGTGGGCAATGTGCGCGTCATTACCCTGAGCTACGTCGCCGCCAACCTGCTCAACTGGTTCGGTAATTGGGCGCTCATCTACGGCAAGCTGGGGTTTCCGGCACTGGGCGTGAATGGCTCAGCGATTTCCACGCTGGTGGCGCGCATCTTCATGGCCGCGGCGATGCTGGGCTTTGCCTGGCGCTATGAGCGCAAGCGCAGGCACCCGCTCTTTCGTCACTGGGCCGGACCCCAACTGGCGAAGCTCCGTGAACTGGCGCGCCTGGGCGTTCCGGCGGCAGGGCAGATTCTACTGGAAGTAGGCGCCTGGAGCCTGGCTACGCTCTCGGCCGGCTGGTTGACGCCTGTTGCCCTGGCTACTCACCAAATTGCCCTCAACTACGCCAGCCTCACCTACATGGTCCCCCTGGGCATCTCGGCAGCCGCCGCGGTCAGCGTCGGCCATGCCGTGGGCGCAGGAGATGGTGCGAAGGCTCGCCGTGCCGGTTGGCTCGCCCTGGGGCTGGGCACCAGCTTCATGCTGCTGGCCGGAGTGGTCTTCCTAGTGGCGCCGGGTCCGCTCATCGCCCTCTACACCCGCGACCCTCAAGTCATGGCCGTCGGACCCAGCCTGCTCGGCTTGGCGGCGGCCTTCCAGATCTTCGACGGCATCCAGACCGTCTCCACTGGAGCCTTGCGCGGGCTGGGAGAGACGCGCGTGCCCATGCTAGCCCACCTGGTTGGCTACTGGGTGCTGGGGCTCCCATTGGGCCTGAGCCTCTGTTTTCTGCTGCATTGGGGCATCTACGGCCTGTGGATCGGCCTCTTGCTGGCGCTGTTCATCATCGCCGCAACGCTGCTCTCGCGCTGGCAACGCGATTCGGCGCACCTGGCTCTGCGACCTTGACGCGGATGAAGTTGCCCCGGCCCGAAATGGTTCAGCTCCTACGTTTGCCGGCGCCACGTCCTTTTCCTGGATTCACACCCGTGAACCCCGGGTCGGATGCCGGGACGACGGCCCACGCAGGTGACTATAATCACATGTGAGAGAAAGATAGACTCTTTCCCGAACGAATCGGAAGGGAATTCCGCCACATGGCGACAAGCGACCTTGCCCAGGGTCAACAACAGGGCGCACTCAGCGCGCAAGCGCGCGTAATCAACGATTTCAGCATCAACGTTGCGACGGTAAACGGCTCCGGCTCGCAGTCCGCCAATAGCGTTCTGATGAAGAGTATCTTTGGAATGGGCGTTCCCGTCAGCGGGAAAAACCTTTTCCCCTCCAACATTGCCGGACAGCCTACCTGGTTTTTGATTCGCGCCAGCAAGGACGGATACGTCGCCCGCAAGCGCGACTCCGTGATTCTTGTCGCGCTCAATCCGGAGACCGCGCAGGACGATGTACAGGCCCTGCCCGCCGGCGGCGTGGCCATTTACGAGGAGAACTTCAAGCTCGATCAGGTCCGCGGAGACGTGTTCTTTTATCCCGTGCCCTTTGACAAGCTCACCGCCTCCATATGTCCCGAGGTCAAGCTGCGCAAGCTGGTCAGAAATATGGTCTACGTGGGCGTTGTCGCCCAGTTGCTGGCCATCGATCTGGGCGTGGTGGAGAGCTGCCTGCAACGGCAGTTCGCCAAGAAGCAGAAGGTCTTCGATCTGAACTTCGGCGCCGTCAAAGCCGGCTTCGACTATGCTCAGCAGAATTTGACCAAGCAAGATCCCTTCTTCATTGAGAAGATGAATAAAACGGCGGGCAAGATCATCATCGACGGCAACGCGGCCTGCGGCATGGGCGCGGTCTTTGCCGGTGTGACGGTGGTCGCATGGTACCCCATTACGCCTTCGACCTCGGTGATCGAGTCCACCACGGACCTGCTGAAGAAGCTGCGCGTTACGCCGGATGGCAAAGCTACCTTTGCCGTGGTGCAGGCCGAAGACGAGTTGGCAGCCATCGGCATGGTGCTGGGCGCCGGCTGGGCGGGTGCCCGCTCCATGACCTCTACCTCCGGCCCTGGAATGTCGCTGATGGCGGAGTTCTGCGGCCTGGGCTACTACGCCGAAATTCCCGGCGTTATCATCAACGTGCAGCGCACCGGGCCTTCGACTGGCCTGCCCACGCGCACCCAGCAGGCCGATCTGCTCTCTGCGGCCTTCCTGTCCCACGGCGACACCAAGCACCCGATTCTGCTGCCGGGTTCGGTCAAGGAGTGCTTCGAACTGACCCAGGCGGCCTTCGACCTGGCAGAGCGTATGCAGACTCCGGTCTTTGTGCTCACCGATCTCGATCTGGGAATGAACAACTGGATGTCGGAGCCGTTCGATTATCCCGTCAAACCGCTGGATCGCGGCAAGGTGCTAACCGCCGAGGATTTGGAGCGGCTGGGCAGCTTTGCCCGTTATCGCGACGTGGACGGCGACGCCGTTGGCTGGCGCACGCTGCCCGGAACGCGTCACCCCAACGCCTCGTACTTCACCCGCGGTTCGGGACACAACGACGCGGCCAAGTACACCGAGGACCCTGTGGAGTACCAGGCGGTGATGGACCGGCTGGCGCTTAAGTTCGAGAAAGCGCGCAAGCTTGTTCCCGCGCCGGTGGTGGTCAAGGACGGAAGCTCGAAGATTGGTTTCCTGGCCTATGGTTCCACCGATTGCGCCCTCTCCGAAAGCCTCGACCAGATCAAGCAGCGTTACGCGAAGGACGCGGATTATCTGCGCATACGGGCCTGGCCTTTTGCCCACGAGATTCACGACTTTGTGGCCTCTCATGATCGCATTTATGTCGTCGAGCAGTGCCGCGACGCGCAACTGGCCAGCCTGCTCAAGCTTGATCTTCCCGCCGCCCAGGTGACCAAGCTGCGCAGCATTCTCCACTACAACGGATTGCCCGTGGACGCCGAATTCATTACCGCGCAATTTGCTCTTCAGGAGAGCCTCTAAATGGCAACTACAGCACCCGCTCCCAAAGTCAACTACATCGGCCTTCCCATTCTCGATTATCGCGGCGGCAAAAGCACGCTGTGCGCCGGCTGCGGCCACAACGCCATCTCCGAGCGCATCGTCGACGCCTTGTTCGAGATGGGCGTCGAGCCGGACCGCGTCATGAAGATGAGCGGCATCGGATGCTCGTCCAAAACCCCGGCCTACTTCCTCAGCCGCTCGCACGCCTTCAACGGCGTGCATGGGCGCATGCCGGCCATCGCTTCCGGGGCCATCCTGGCCAACCATACCATGACGACGATTGGCGTTTCGGGCGATGGCGACTCCGTCTCCATCGGCATGGGCCAGTTCGCTCACCTCATGCGACGCAACCTGCCCATGATCTACATCATCGAGGACAACGGCGTCTACGGGCTCACCAAGGGCCAGTTCTCGGCCACCGCCGACCTTGGCTCAAAGCTCAAGACCGGCGTGGTTAACGATCTGCCCGCCATTGACACCTGTGCGCTGGCCATCCAGTTGGGCGCCACCTTCGTGGGACGGTCGTTTTCCGGCGACAAGAAGCAGTTGCTCTCCATGCTCAAGGCCGCCCTCGCCCACAAGGGCACGGTGATGCTGGATGTCATCAGCCCCTGCGTCACCTTCAACGACCACGAGGGATCGACAAAGAGCTACAAATTCATGCGCGACAACGATGAACCCATCAATGAAGTCGATTTCGTAGCCAGCTTCGATGAGATCGAAGTCGATTACGACTCCGGCGAAATCTACGAAGTGGAAATGCACGACGGCTCAAATCTTCGCCTGCGCAAGCTGCTCGAAGACTACGATCCCACCGACAAGGCAAACGCCGTGCGCACCCTGATGGAGGCACCGGACAACGATGAAATCCTCACCGGCGTCTTCTACATCAACACGGAGCAGCCCACCTTTATTGATTTGCTGAATGTGGTAGATGAGCCGCTGGCGACGCTGCCGCAGTCACTCACCAGGCCGCCAAAATCAGCCCTCGATGTCCTGATGACCGCCCTGAAGTAACCTCCCAGTCTGCACCAGCAGAAAAGCCCCGCAAGCGCGGGGCTTTTCTGCATGGCTTTAACGCTAATTATTCGGCACGGGCGCGGGCGCTACGCTGCCGCAGTCCGGGCCTTTGTAAACAGACGAGGAGTTGATGGTGTATTCGATTGTCTTGGAGTTCGGTCCCATCTGCATGGCTCCAGTAAAGTGCACTTTGCCGATAGCGTGATTGGGATCAGCCCATGAGGATTCCAGAGTTCCCTTACCCGCCATTCTGCCGCTGCAAATCCAGTCGGCGGTCATACTGGTGCTGTGCAATACAACGTTGGCAATCTGGCACTCGTTGTTGCGGCTCTGCGGCATGGGGGCGCCGTACTTGTTAATCATGGCCTGGGTCAGGCAAACCTGCGTCGTGTGCTGGCCGCCGCCGGGCATGGTCATGCCCTCGGGCATGGGTGACTGCTGCCAGGTCATGTTGGTTGTCATCTCCCACAAGCCGGGTTTCCTTACCGCTTGCGTCCCGGCAAAAAGCGTCATAACGAACAGGCAACAGCCTATGGTGATCAAAACTCGAGTCTTGTGCATGATTTCTCCTGTCGGGTTGCGCCGGCTCATGGCCGCGCACGCATACACTCTAACGCAATCTGCTTTGGACAGGAAAGAAAAAACTCAGCCCCGCTCCGCCATGGCCGCGCCGCCCAGCGCCAGCAGGGCGTCCGTCACGCGACCGGCATAGTGGCGGACGACGTTTTCTTCGCTGGCAAAGTCGCCGGTAATGACACGCACGCCCAGTGCCTCGATGCGCTCAATGTCGGGGGTGATGGGGAACGCTCCTTCGGCCGCATAACGGGCCAGCGTCTCCGGCGAAAAAGCCCCTGTATTCACCAGGGCATAGTCGAAGATGGGCTCTCGGGTGTGCTCGTAAATCCGTTCAATGTGCTGCGAGGCTGTCAATCCAAGGCTTTCGTTGGCCTGGGTCATCAGGTTGCAGATGTAGACGCGCAAGCCGCGCGCCTTGGCCAGCGCCGCGGGCATACCCTGTACCAGCAGATTGCAAATCAGCGAAGTGTACAGCGACCCTGGCCCCACCGAGATCAGGTCGGCGTGCTCGATGGCCTCCAGTGTCTCCGGCAGCGGAGCCGCGTCCGGAGGGTCGAGCATCAGCTCCGCGATGCGCTTGCGGCTGGCCGTGATCTTTGTCTCGCCGCGCACCAGCGAGCCATCGTCCATGCGTGCCACCAGCGTAGCGTTGGCCGTCGTAACCGGGTAGATGTGCCCGCGCGTGGCCAGAATCTTCGATGCAAGTTGGATGGCGCGGCCAAAGTCGCCGGTAATTTCGGTGAGTGCGGCCACAAAAAGATTGCCGAAGTTGTGCCCCTTCAGCGCGTCGCCCTTGCCAAAGCGATGACTGAAGAGCCGGGTCAGCATATCTTCCTCTTCGCTGAGCGCCACCATGCAGTTGCGCAGGTCGCCGGGGGGCAGCATATTGAAGTCTTTGCGCAACCGGCCGCTGGAGCCTCCGTCGTCGGTCACGGTAACCACCGCCGCCAGGTCGGCGATCAAGCCCCCCTCATCAGGGACGCCTTGGCTGGATGAGGCCACATGGCGCCGTAACCCGCGCAGCAGTGTGGAAAGGCCAGTGCCGCCGCCGATAGCCACTACGCGCAGCGGACGGGCTGAAGCTGCCCCCGTAACCTCCTGCCTTTGTGGCTCCGTTCCAGGAGTCGAGCTTTTTGTGGGAGTCACTAGAGCCTTATGGCACCTCGGGATACAACAACTCAGTAAATCTGGGGTCGTCCGACATGCTCTGGAAATCGTTGTCGACGCGAGCCTGAAGCCGGTTTCTGGGGTTCATTTCGATTGCCCTGGCCAGATTGCCCAGGCAGTCCTGGGTTCGCCCGGTAATCGCGTCCAGCAGCGCCAACCCATAGAAGGCGTAATCTGCCTCTGGATAGGACGCCAGAATAGAATCAAATTCTTCGCGCGCCTCCTCATAGTAGCCGGTATTCAACTTGGAGACGGCGTAGTCGTAGTGCTCCTCGGGCGTGGGAAACGTCAGGTTGTGCTTGTCCACTTGCCGCTGGCAGATGCTGATGTATGTCTTGCACCGTTCCAGCAACTCGGGCGGCGCGGTATCCAGCAGCTTCTCGAATGCGGCCATGGCTTTATCGAATTTGCCCTGCTGCAGCAACATCATGGCGGCCTGGAAGTGCTGGAAGGCTGGTCCCGTGCCCGAATTGGCTTGAGCGCCGGGCTTGACGGGTGGCGGAACATCTTTTTTTCGGTCTTGCGCCAAGAAACTGACCTCTTGCCTCATGAGTTTGTTGCGTGTGCCTGCATTTCTTCAGCGCGCGTGAGCCCGTTTGTCGCCTGTTTAGAACCGCGCCTGGGAATTGCGCTGCTAGGCACCCTTTATACGCACAACCCCGCCTCACGTCAAGCCAGCCGGCAGGGCGGCCCTCATCCGCCAGACCTTTTTGCCTGGGAAGAGGCTCTGTAAATGGCCGGATTCAGGGCCGGGTCGTTGTACATCTTCAGTTGGCGATAGAGCTTGAAGCGGCGCTTCCCATCGAGCGTCTCGCGCCACAAAGCGTCCAGGCAGCCGGCCAGGTCGCGCCGTTGCTCCTCAAGAATGGCCAGCCGCTCCAGGTTGCGCTCCGCATGCCCTTCCGGCGCGCCGGCCCGCTCCGACTCTTCGCGCGTGTGATATATTTTCAGAGCCAGAATCGAGAGCCGGTCGATCATCAGGCCCGGCGATTCGGAGTTCAACTCCGCGGCCGGGTTGGGCAGCCCCTTCGACTCCAGCCACCCCAGCAAAACGCGATCCAATTGCTCGGCCAGGTCGTTGCGCAACTGGTTAATCACGTCCACACGCCGCTTCACCCCGGCCAGATCGGCCTCGCTTGCACCCGGAGCACGGGCCTCGTCCTCAATATGCCACAACTCGAAGTTGGAGCGATGCTGGCGGCGGACGGCCTCCAGCCAATCCGCGCGTCCTTCCGGGCCTGCATCGGCCTTGGCCCCGGAGACCGCGATCCCCGGCTGGTGCAAGGCGCGCGTCTCCCTGTCTTGCAACTCAATAATCTGCTCTGCCGATACCATGCTGGACTATCCCTTGATGGATATTGTGCGCAACCGCCATACTCTGGCCGCAGCGTCCATGGTAGAACGATCCACATTCAGTTGTCAGTTCTCAGTGATCAGTGGTCAGTGATCGCAGGACAGTTTACCGGAGACCAGCGGCTGACAACTGACCCCTGTTCCCTGTTCCCTGTTCTTGATTCCCTTCCCCGCCCTGAACCGTCACAATAAGGCGTGGTCCTTTTTGCAATCCATGAACGCGCGGGCGGCAGGTTCGCCTCTCACACGCACCTTCTCCTGCTGGCGATGCTTGCCCTCTGCGTCGCGTATTTGCTGGCCGCTGCGCCGGGCCCGGCGCAGGAGTACATTCCGTCGCAGCCCGCTTCCCCAAATGCCCTCACGGGCCCACCGGCCACCTTTCTCGGCACCCTCCATGGCATAGTCCTGAACGCCGCCACCGGCGCGCCGCTCCCTCGCGCCCTGGTGCAGGTTGAGGGTGACGCCAACACCGGCGCTTTGACAGACGGCGAGGGCCGCTTCGAAATTCCCAGCCTGCCGCTGGGGCCGCAGACAGTGCAGGTCGTCAAGCCCGGCTTCCTGGATCAGGCCTTCTTCCCCAGCGGCGCCAGCAGTTGGGGACCTCCAGCCGGCGCCAATCACAGCATTCAGGTAGCCGCTGAGATGCCTTATCTGATCTTCACCATGACGCCCACCAACGCGATTCACGGCCACATCGAGCTATCCACCGGCGATGCGGCGCAGGGCATCGGCGTCGCTCTGGTCATGCGCAACATCGAAGACGGGCGGGCTTCATGGAAGGCGATCTCCACCGTCAAAACCAACAGCGAGGGCGCTTATCGCTTTGCACGGCTGGGCAACGGCGACTACGCGATCTACACCGAGCCCGCCATGGACAGCGTTCTCGCCGCTCTTCTCGCCGCCAACGGAAAAGAAGGCGCCATGGCGCGCAACGGCTTCCCCTGCCAGTTCTATTCGGACGCTCGCGATCTGGCAGGGGCCGTGAAGATTCATCTGGCCGGCGGTCAGGAGGACGAAGCCAATCTCTCACTGTCGCTCCAGCCCTTCCACACCGTCACCGCGCAAGCCATATTGCCTTCGGGAAATAATTATGGCGATCAGAATCCCGGCTGGGTGGGTATGAATCTGACCGCCCAGGTGCTTGACGCGCAAGGACATTCACTCCCCTATAACGCCGAATATGACCCAGCAACGCGCGAACTGCACGCACTTCTGCCCGACGGGAGCTACTCGTTTTCGGTATCCGTGACCTTTTCGCGCTTTACAGCCTCAACCGTCGGAAACAATACCTTCACTCCCACCATGGACGCAGCGCCTTTGACCGGCCAGGTGGAGTTTTCCGTGGCCGGCCATGACGTTTCCAAGATGCGCATCCCGCTCTTGATGCAGCGTGCCAATCCCCTGCATGTCACCGTGGCGCACAGCAGCGCGCAAACGGCGTCCGGCAACTCCACTTCGGGGGAATCGGGCACGATCATGGTCACGCTCAGTCAGGCCGGCGAATCGCTCTCCAATGGCATGGTCAGCCTCTACGCCGAAGGAACCGGACCCGGCACGTTGCAGGCCACCTTCACGCCATCCGGCTCCTATTGGGCGCATACCGCCATCTCGCAGCATGGCCTTTGCCTGGCATCGTTCACCGCCGGCGGCGCAAATCTGGCCCGTGAACCCCTGGTAGTCGGGACTGCCGGCGTCACCGCGCCGCTGGACCTGGCACTGCGCGACGATTGCGCGCAGCTTACGCTCATGCTGCCCGCGGCCGGCGTCGCTCCGGCCTCCAGTGAAGAGCTGTGGTACACCGTTTATGTGGTGCCGGACTTCGACTCTACCGAGAACATTGTGCCGCAAACGCTGCGCCCTTCTTCGGGCGGATCGTACACCGTTGACGGGCTGACATCGGGCAACTACCACGTCTACACCTTTGTCGCGCCCCTTGTTCTGGAGTACCACAACCCCTCCGTTCTGGCTGCCCTTCCCACGCCGGGCCAAGCCGTCACCCTCTCGCCCGGAGCCGCCAGCAGCCTCGTCCTGGAGGTGCCCGCGCGATGAGCAGAAGCATCGTTTCCGGAACTCCCCGCCTCGTCTGCGCTCTAACGCTGCTCTTGGTCTGCCTTCAAGCCTTCCCTCAGACCGCCCTTTATCGCATCGCCGGTACGGTGTTGAACGCGGCCACTGGAGAACCGGTGCCGCGGGTTACGGTGGCCGTTCTTTCCGCTTCGGATCACCAGCCCGTCGCGTTGGTCGTCACCGGCAACGACGGCCGCTTTGCCGTAGAAGGCCTGGCCGCGGCTAAGTACGAACTGACGGCCTCCCGGCGCGGCTTCCTCACCGCCCTCTACGACGAGCATGAGGGAAACTACAACACCGCCATCGTCACCGGCGAGGGCCAGCAGACAGAAGACCTCGTCTTCCGGCTGACGCCTGCAGCCTCGCTGTACGGTGTGGTCACGGGCGACGGCGGAGACCCAGTGGAAAACGCCAAGGTCCTGCTCTTCCTCAAACTTCGCGGCCACAATCTTAGTGCACGAATCACCCTGAAGGCCGAAACCACCACCGACGACATCGGCGCGTACGATTTCGGCGATCTCGCGCCCGGCGAGTATTTTCTGGCGGTGACCGCGCTGCCCTGGTTCGCATTGCATCATTCAACTCCTCGGCAAAGGCCGGAGGCCGCCTCCAGCACAACCCTCGACGTGGCTTATCCGGTCACCTTCTTCGACTCCACCACGGAGGATGCCTCTGCAACCCCCATTGTGCTTGCCGGCGGCAGCCGCGAAGAAGCCAACATCAACATGCATGCAGTTCCGGCGCTGCGGCTGACCGTGGAAGCCCGAGTCAAGCAAGACAGTAGTGCAGCCTCCTCGGAATTGAACAGTGAGTTTTCTCTCGACGACACCACCTCTCCCATTTCTTTAGACCTGCCTCATTCTATCTTCGGTCTTGCGATTCCCAACGAGGGGATTCGTCCGAACTATGATGAGCAATCCGGCGCTGTAGAATTCACGGGCGTCGCTCCCGGCCATTACCAGCTGACGCAAGGCGATCCGCCGCGCATTGCCTATCTGGATGCCGCCGCCAGCCAGCAGGTGGACCCAAATCTAGGTAAACACACCGTGGGTCTCTCCGGAACCCTCCGCAGCTCCTCTGGAGCCGCATTGCCGGAGAAGGTGACGCTGAGCCTCGGATTGCTGGAAGCTACCTATCGTCCGGAACCCACATTCGTGGAAATCAGCAATGGCCAATTCACATTACACTCCATCCCACAGGGCAACTGGGAACTAACGGCCAGCACCCCGGAGAAACAGCTTTCCATCACCTCCGTCTCTCTCGGCGGACATTCCCATCCCGGCAACCAGATCACCGTCAGCGACAAGCCTGTGAAAATCGTAGTCACGGTCAGCCTGAGCGAAACCCGCATCGAAGGCTTTGCCCATAAAGGAGTAAAAGGCCAATCCGGCGTCATGGTTCTGCTGGTTCCTAAGGATTTGGCGGCCTTCCCTGCCCTTGCACGCCGCGATCAGTCCGATTCCGACGGCAGCTTTGCCCTGCGCGACGTAGTCCCCGGCCATTACACCCTGGTAGCCATCGAAAACGGCTGGGACCTGGATTGGGAACGGCCCGAGGTCATCGGCCGCTACCTTCCCGATGGAATCCCCGTCACAGTAACAGAGACTTCCGACAAGCTCGTGCGGCTCTCCCAGCCGGTTCCGGTGCAAAGCCCGTGACTCATTCAGGCCGCACATTTCAGCCCCGGACTTCATGAAACCGGGCCCGAGAGGATACTCTAGGAGAGGATAGTTTATGACGGTAGCCGCCCAGAATTGCGGCAGTGGCTCAAAGGGCCTCGGCCCCCAGAGCCCACAGTAGACAAAGTTATGCACTGAGGAGAGACCCAAATTGAAGAGGAAGTTCTTGCTTGCACTTCTGGCCATCGTTTCGGCCGCGATTATGCCTCTGGCGGCCACCAGCCAGATAATCCACTCCCGTCATGCAGAGAAGGTGACAGAGAGGCCTGTGGCCTCCCACAAATATGAGATCTTTGCCGGCTACGGCTACACCAGCGCCAGCCAGATCAACCAGTCGCGCTACGGATTACAGGGCGTCAACGTCTCGGTGACCCGCGATTGGGGCAGATTCTTCGGCCTCACCGCCGACGGAGCCTATTACAAGTACCCCCTCGCGCACCCTGCCATACGGAACAGCCCGCAAATAGCTCCATGGGTGGATTCAGTGCTGCTGGGCCCGGTGCTGCACGCACCGCTTTTCGGGCACTACGATGGGTTTTTCCGTGTGCTGCTGGGCGTGGAACACACCGGCTTCACAGGAGCGCCAATCGTAACCTCGTCCGCCTATCCCAACATCTCGTTTGCGGGGGGAGTCGGCGTCGGCCTGGACTACAAACTGAATAACCACTTTTCTCTGCGCGCCGCGGGAGACGACATCGAATCCTCGTTTGTCGGTCCCATTTATCTTCCCAATCCGCCTTCTCCGTATTCGCCTCCTCCGGCAGGAACCTGCACGACGACCTCGGGATGCTCCCCGCATAAGCACGCCAATTCCCGCGCCGAATTCGGCGTGGTCTACAAGTTCTGAGAGCTGAGACCTGCGCCGCAAGCGCAAACCAGGTCCACCATCACACAGGAGCCCGTCCGGCAAGCTGGACGGGCATCCGCCCATCTATAATCGCTCCGCTACAAACAAATCATCCTGTGCGCATCAACCTGGCGAACCAGCCGGGACCACCTAAGTTCACTATCTTTTCAACGCCCTCTTCAACACTGTCTCCAGCGCCGCCTTTAACTCCGCGTACTCCGCCGCGGAAATCTTGCCGGCAATCTTGTCGCTCTCCAGCGCAAACAACTCTTCCTTGAGCGTGTTCAGCAAGGCCGCATTCCTGGCTGCGGGCGACGCCAATGCCTGCACCGCTCCTGCATCGAATCCCGCGCCCGTCGCCGGTTTGCGCAGTATAAACGCCGCTGCTGCCGCCAGCAACAGCGCCAATACGCTCAGAATCCACCACTTGTACTTTGTCAGCGGATCAGGCGTGTTGATGGGGTTGGCCATGCCGCCGCCCGGTTGCGCTCCAGGCCCACCTGCCTCCTGGCCGGCTCCCGACTGCTGGCCGCCTTGCGCCTGCTGCTCATCGCGCGGAATCGCTCCCGTGCCCGAGATAGTAAACTCCAGCGCTTTGCCGGGCGCCGCGTTCTTGGCCACGTAGGTTTGAAAGCCAGGGTCCTGCGGTGCGGAGATGAACGTCGATCCCGCGCCCGCGGCAAAGCTCATGCTCTTGGGCATCATCACCCACACGGTTCTGGCCGGCAGCGTCACCTGGGGATGGAAGGTGAACTTGCCGCCGCTGTAAGGCAGCATATATTCAATCTGGAAAAGCGTGCTCTTCTCGCCGTCGTCGGGCTGTATGGGAAAGTTGAAGGCATAGTGTCCCTTGGGGCCGTCGGGGTCCAGCTTGATGGTGGTGAGCATCCTGCCCGGCCGCTGCGCCGACGCGCCGTCCACTACCGCATTCTCCGGCAGCACAATCTCAAAGCTGCGCGGGCTCCACTGTGTGCGCGGAGGCATGCTGGCGTTGTGAACCGCATACCGCTCCACCACACGCAGTTGCCCATTCACCGTCTCCACAATGCCCACCACGTTCTCATCGATGAGGACTCCATCGACCTTGGCGGCCACGTCATAGACGGAGATGTCGCCCGTTGCTCCGCCCTCCGGCGCGCCGATGAAGTAGGTCGCGCCCTGGTGGGTCACCCGCACCAGGTAACTACTGCTGCCCGGTTTGCTCAGCTTGTAGTGTCCGCCTGAGTCGGTGGTAGCTTTGGCCACCTCGCCCATACCGGCCTGCACATCCACCAGCACCACAGCATCGCCCGCGGCGGGCTTGCTGGTAGTCTTGTTGATCACCGTGCCGGTGATTTGAGCGGCCAGCGCCGCCGAGGTTATTAGCAAGGAACAAATAACGGCGAACTTCATCGACCTCATGATTGAATTGTTCTCTTTTCTGAATCTGTCAAAGAATGTGCAGGTTACCCCGAATACGACCTGTCGCGGGGCTTACCCTCGTTCAGTTCCTCTTCAAGGAATCGCCTGATTTCCAGCGCACTGGGAACTGTCTGCGAGATGGTATCGAGGCGACTTGCCCGTATTTCCTGTCGTCGCATTTTTTGGACCAAATCGCAAAAATCTTGCCACACCTGCGGCTCTGCTTGCTGACGCAGTAGAATATGCTTCTTCGCTGCTTCGTAATACCTACTAATCCAGTAGTCGAAAGTGTGCCAAACCATGTAGCTGTCCAGCGCACCCTTCTTCACAAGCAGCGCGATGGTCTCGAAGAAATCCAGAATATCCTCGGCCTCTGAGAAATCTGCGGTTTCGCGCAGCATCCCCCTTGCCGCTTTGGATCGTATTTCTCGCTTCTCACGTCCAAAAAAATTTGATTCAAATTTTAATAACAGATCGATGGAAGTGACAAACCGCGAACGCCGAATCTGGTAAGCCAATGACACGATAGACAGAATCGCGCCTACTACCGCGACGATGATCGGAATTTTAGTCCAAAAATCAGCCATGAACATATATTACTGGATGCCCGCCTCACGCCCGCTGCAAAATCTCAATCTCAACCATCAGCCGCGCCGTCTCGTTTTCAAGCTGCGCCTGCTGCGCCTCGAACTCCCCTTCAGGATACTTCCCCGCCTTGAACTCGAAGTTCAGATCGCGCAGGTTTTCTGAAAGCTGATCCTTGCGTTCCAGTAGGTAGTCCAGCCGCGTCTTCTCCAGTTGGCTGGCAGAAACATTCTCCGGCCAAAAGGTGTACACCAGCAGCGCAATCAGCAGCAGCACTCCAGCAACAAATCCCTGCGTCTCCGTCATCACTTAAATCCCTCCACCGCAATCGGCACTGTTCACTGTCCACTGTTCACTGTCCACTGTTTCGGCGTCAACGCAACCAGCGTGCCCAAAACCATCAGCAGCACCCCCGCCCAGATCCAGCTCACCAGCGGATTCAGGAACGCCTTGATAATCGGCTGCCCGGTATCCGGATTCGTACCCTCATACACCACATACAAATCCCATCCGGGTACCGAGTGAATGGCCACCATGGTCTGCGGCTGGCCACTGACCAGATAAACCCGCTTCTCCGGCGTCATCTGGAAGAGCATCTTGCCGCCCTTCCGAACATCGAGCAGCGCGTAGTCGGAGGTGTAATTGGCGTTCGAGTCCTGCGTGAATCCCACGCACTCCAGCGAGTACGAGCCGATGGCCAGCGTGTCATGCAGCGCCAGTTCCTTCTCCTCGCTGCGATTGAAGGCCGAGCCCGCCAGCCCAACCACCACAATCACCACGCCGATGTGAACCATGTAGCCGCCATAACGCCGCGTATTGCGCCGAACCAGTTGCAAGACGGACCAGAAATAATTTCGCCCGCTCTGCCTGGCAATCACCATCATCCCGCGCCAAAACTCCGAGCCGATCGCTGTCAGCACGCCCGCCGCAAGTCCAAACGCCACCAGTGCATAAAAATGCCCCAGGTTGAATGCGCCGTTGTGCCATGGCCGCACGCCCGCCAACAGGCAACCGATCACCGCAACCCACAGCGCCGTCACCGGCAGCACAAAGTTGCGCCGAATGCTCTTGAACGACGTGCTCCGCCACGGCAGCAGCGGTCCCACCCCCGCCAAAAACAGCAGAAACAATCCAATCGGCACGGACACGCGGTTGTACCAGGCCGCGTCATACGTCACTTTTGCGCCCTCGATGTATTCGCTCAGTATGGGATACAGCGTTCCCCACACAATCACAAAACAGGCCGCCAGCAGCACCAGGTTGTTGAACATAAAGCTGGACTCGCGGCTGACCAGCGACTCCACGCGCTGCTCGCTCTTCAGGTGGTCGCGCTGCAAAATATAAGTGAAGATGCACACCGCGGCCACGATTACCATGAAGACCATGAACCAGTAGCCAATCGACGACTCCGCAAAGGCGTGCACCGAGCTAACCAGCCCGCCGCGCGTCAGCATCGTGCCCAGCATCGTCAGCAGGAACGTGGAAAAAATCAGCCACACATTCCAGCTCTTCATCATGCCCTTCTTTTCCTGCATCATCACCGAGTGCAGAAAGGCCGTTCCGGTCAGCCACGGCATCAGGCTGGCGTTCTCCACCGGGTCCCAGCCCCAGTAGCCGCCCCAGCCCAGCACGGCGTAAGCCCAGTGCATCCCCAGAAAGACGCCGGCCGTCAAAAACAGCCAGGTCACCATCGTCCATGCGCGGGTAATCTTGATCCACTTCTCGCCCGGATAGCGCATCATCAGCGCGCCCAGCGCGAATGCAAACGGCACCGAAAAGCCCACGTAGCCCAGGTACAGCAGCGGCGGATGAATCACCATCTCCGGGTACTGCAACAGTGGATTCAGCCCGTTTCCGTCGGCGGGAATCTGTCCCCGCAGCAGCGCAAAGGGCGGCGCGGCAAAGTTCAGCACCACCAGGAAAAACACCTGAATTCCGGCCAGAATCGCGCCCGCGTAGGCGTACAGCTTCACATCGGTTTTATGTGTCAGCCGCAGCACAAACCCATAAGCTCCCAGCAGCCACGCCCACAACACCAGCGAGCCTTCCTGCCCGCTCCACAGCGCGGAAAACTTATAGGCCAACGGCAGCGCGCGGTTGGAGTGCTCCATAATGTAAGTAATTGAAAAATCATTAGTAAAAGCCGCCCACACCAGCGCAAAGGCCGCCGCCGAAATCGCCGCAAACCCCGCAATTCCCGCCCGCCGCGCCGTATCCGCCAGCCGCTCGGGCGAGATGCGCGCCGGCTGCCCAGTGGCCAGCAACCGCAGCGCCAACGCCCCCGCCAGCAGGTTGTAGGCGGCCAGCGCCAACGCGATCAAAAGTGCAAAACTACCAAAGGCTGCCATCAATTCTCCGCAATCAACCTCAGAATGATTCTCGCATGCAGACCAAAAGCCTCAGCGGCCCCCAGCCACCGTCATTCTCAACCCATCATAGTCGCTCTTGGTGTGATATGGCTCACATTGTGTCTGAAGGATCAAATCTGGCGCTTCTGATTCTCTGAAGGATAGAGTCTGTAGTGTAGAGTACGGGCTTCTGCCCATGCACAAACCTCAATGCGAACTGTGGGGATCCCGGCTCCGCAGTGAGGCAGGCGGCGCTTGCGCGCCATAGAGTTCGCAGTATCCCCCGCTCGGAAAATTCCACATTGCGGTATACGTGGGTATTCAGAGAACGCAAAAAAGAGGGCTTTTGAGGCCAAAATGGCCTCTTTTAAGCCAAAAAGCGGGCAAAATACGGGGTTTGCAGTTACTGATTCGTTAACAGTGCAAAAATGGATGTTATTGATTTCTTGCAAGTTACAAGGAATAAAAAGGTCATAAAAAGATTTCCACAGGCAGGGGGGGTGGGGGTAAGCCGGATTTTAGGGGAAGAAAAAGAGAAGATGGGCCGAGGAAGGGGGATCAGGATTGAGCGGGTTGGAGATTGGACGGTGGTCATCATGGCCTCGCATTTGCGACTGCTTTCATTGTGCGCGTGGGGAGGGAAATTATCTGCAAAACAGGGGTCAATGGTCAGTGATCAGGGGTCAGTGGAGGCGTGCGGAAGGTTTCGGGCCGTGCGTGCGGTACGGCGGGCGCGCTTCGTGCATGGAGTTGGTGGTCTCGCAGGTCCCCAAACGCGAGGGCTCTGAACTGTGCTTCTTTCCTGAATCACAGCCTAACCCACGGGCTGCGCATTGGACCGGGCACTCCATAATGACTATCCCGCGAAGCGGTGGCTAACTTGCTGCTTTTGTCTTCCAATCCACACACTGCCCCTACCCCGTTCATCATGGTCAATAGCAGCTTTATGTGGTTAGCCAGGCAGCCGGCTCAGCGTCGCGGAGATCAGTCCGCGTGCCAGGGCGCGGATGCCAAAATCGAAACCGTGGTCGGCAAATTCAAAGGCATACGGCATTGCCTCCCGCAGATGAGGAAACTCGTTAGCGGGAAAGCTCCGTTCCATGGCTTCAATCTCTTTGCGGGTAGGCTTCCCTTCGCTGCTGGATGCGATCATCCCCACAAAGCCGCGCACTGCGGCGGCAATCGCATTCATCCCCGAATACGCCTCGGCTGGCGGCAGGCCCGCATCGCGTAGAATGCCGATCAGCAACTCAACCGGTCGCAGGGCCGCTTCCGTGCTAGGCCCATGCGCCAGCAGAATCGGCAGCGCGTTGACGTGCGCCAGCATCGCATCGCGGTAGGCGTGGGCCGCGCACATCACGCGTTCCTCCGGCGGCTCCTCCCGATGATCGACGGAAAGATCGATTTCGGCCATCACCGCCTCAACGATGGCATGGAGCAGCGCGTGTTTGCTGGGAATGTGATAGTAGACAGCCATCGGGTCAACATCCAATTCCGCGCCCAGCCGGCGCATGGATAGAGCCTTGAGTCCCTCGCGGTCCACCAGCCTGAGCGCCGTAGTGACGATCTGCTCACGCTTGAGTGGCGCTCCGGTCGAGACGCGGCGCTTACGGCGCGAAGCGCGGCGCCGGACGCCTGGTTTCGTTTTCTTGTTTGCAGGCAATGGATGTGCTCCTAATAGCCGTAGTTGATTTCGTGTTCTACGGCGTAGTAATTATACGGCGCGAGACGCGCAAATGATTAAATTATATGGAGATATTTCTCTTTTTCACGACCAAAGTAAATATTTACAATGCCGGTTGACAAATTGCTTCTACGATGTAGAATCATCGTATCGAAACATTTCTACATTGTAGAACAGCGCCCGAACGAAAGGAGTTCTATTCATGCACATTACCATCCTCAATGGAGAGCCGAACCCTGCCTCGGCCTTCCAGGAATATCTTTCTGTGGTTGTGAAGCGGCTGACTGAGTCAGGCCACTCCGTCACGCTGTTCAACCTTGTCGAGCTCAATCTGAAGGGATGCTCCGGCTGTTTCAGTTGCTGGGTTAAAACACCGGGCGAGTGCGCCAAGCGCGATGACAGCTTGCAGATTTGCCGCGCCGCCATCGCCGCCGATTTGATTCTGCTGGCCTCGCCGCTCGTGATGGGCTTTACAACAGCGTTGCTCAAGCGCGCCGCGGATCAAATGATCTCGCTGATTCATCCGTACTTCGTTATGGAAGGCGGCGAGGTGCATCATCGCGCGCGCTATACGCGCTATCCAAAATTCGGACTTCTGCTCGGTGCGGGCGGCGACAGCGACGCCGAAGACATCGAGATCACCACCACTATGTGGGCGCGCATGTCGCGCAACATGAAATCCGGCATGGTCTTCAACGCGCTGTCCAACCGTTCCGCCCAGGAGGTTGCCGATGAAATCGCTCTTGCTGCTTAATGGTTCGCCGCGCGGTGAGCGCTCGAACTCCATGAAGATGCTGGCCCGCGTGGCCGAGGGCTGGCAACAGGGGGGCGGCCAGGCGCCCGAAGTGCTTCATTTGGCGCAGCGAGCCTGCTTCGACCACGCTGTCGCGGCCTTCGCCCAGGCCGATGTAGTACTGCTGGGAATGCCGCTTTACACCGATGCGATGCCGGCGATTGTGATGGCCTACATTGAAGCCCTGGCTCCGCGCGTGGCTACGACGCAGGCGGGTGGAGCGAATCCCTCGCTCGCCTTTCTGATGCAATCCGGCTTCCCGGAGGCGCTGCACTCGCGTCCGCTGGAGCGCTATCTGGAAAAGCTGGCGCGGCGGCTTAACTCACCTTACGCGGGCACGATTGTGCGCGGTGGGGGCGGTGCGCTGGAAGAAATGCCGGAGCAGGCAAACAAAAAGCTCTGGGCGCGGCTGCGGACCCTCGGCGAGCAACTGGCTGGCAACGGCCGCTTCGGCGAGGCTGAACTGAAGGCTGTCGCTGGGATTGAACGGTTTTCCCCGATCACCGCGTCGTTGCTCTCGATAGCAGTCAAACTGCACCTGTTCGAGTTCATGTGGAACAGCCAAATCAAGAAGAATGGCGTCTGGGAGCGCCGATTCGCCGCGCCCTACGGACCGGCCTTCCGGCGGCTTTGAAGTTTCCAATCGATTAACCTCTTCTCCGGCCCGCCATGTGCATCGCTATCGATGCAGATTTCATCCAGGTCGCAGCAGAAGTGCGCCGCCCTGCTGCCGGGAGCCTCGCTTGCCCAAAACTCCGCCGCTTCACGCCGCCTACGCTCAGAGCTTTCACTGCATCGGCTCGGATTGCGAGGACACCTGCTGTCAGGGCTGGAACGTGCCCATCGACCAGGCAGCCTATGAAAAGTACCAGAATCTTCCCGACAGCCCGTTGCGTACACTGATCGACGCCAACATGCTGCGCAGCTCCGAGGGCGCCACACCCGCCGTCTTCGCCCAACTCCGCATGAACAGCGAACACCAGTGTCCCCTGCTCACTGCCGACCGCCTCTGCCAGATCCAGGCCGAGCTGGGCGAGGAGCTTCTCTCCCACTCTTGCGCCACCTATCCGCGCATCATCAATTCAATTGCCGGCATCCAGCAAACAGCGCTTGCGCTCTCCTGTCCGGAGGCCGCGCGGCTGGTTCTTCTCAATCCGGAGCTGCTCACACCGGAGCCGTTGGATTCTGACCAGGAGCGTACCTCTGAGACGAAAGCCCACGCCGAGTCGCTTGACAACACAGCCGGAATTGAACTCCCGGCCTTCCCACTCTCGCTCATTTCGTGGTTCTGGCCCATCCGGCAGCTTGTCCTGGCGCTGGTTCGCAATCGTTCTTACCCGCTCTGGCAGCGGCTGTTTCTTCTGAGCATCTTTTGCCGCCGGCTGGACGAGATCAGCAGTGGCGAACTTGCTCAGAGCGTTCCCGATTTTCTTGGCGATTTTCAAGCCGCGGTCACTTCAGGAACCTTGCGGACGGGCATGGAGGCCCTGCCGATGGATCGCGCCGCCCAGATGGACGTGGTGCTGCGGCTGGCGGGAATGCTGCTGCACCGCTCCAACGTGAGGCCGCGCTTTGTGGAGTGCGTCAATGCCTTCACCACGGGCATCGGCAACGGCCCTGGCGCGACCCTGGAAAGTCTCACCGGTAGTAGCGCCTTGGCGCACGACCGTTACTATGCGCCGTTTTTTGCTCAACACCCGTACATCCTGGAGAATTACCTGATCAACTCCATCCTCCGCCTCCGGTTTCCGTTTGGAAAAGAAGATGCGCAAGCCGGAAAGCCGTTCTCGATGGCGCGGGAGTGCGCTCAGCTGACGGCCCAGTTTGCGTTGATGAAAGGCTTCCTGATCGGCGTGGCCGGCTTTCATCGCGAGGCCTTTTCCGCTGCCCACGTGGTACACACCGTGCAGGCCAGCAGCAAGCACTTCGAGCATCACCCGGAGTTTCTTAACCTGGCCTATGAACTACTGGTGGAAAGCCGCATGGACGGCGCGCGCGGTATGGCCATTCTGCTCCGCAACGAAGAGCCGAAACTGCCCAGGCCGGCAGCGCCAGAGATTCACGCTCCAGCGCCACGCGAGATTCCTCTATCTGAGGCTCAGTATTAGCCAAGTGAACGCGGATCGTGCCCGGTTCCGTCAAAGTGGCTGGTAGTTTTGTAGAGCTCGTACTTGCCGTCCTGCGCCGAAGGCCGGGTCCGATCCAGCAGGCTGGCAAGTTCATCCGATGAATACGCGTGATACGTCCGCGCCGCCTCCAGCGCCTGATCGAGCAGCATCTGACTGTCAATCCCGGTAATCTGCACTGAGACAGGCAGATTCAGACAATAGTGGAGGCACTCGATGGGCTTGACCGTATTGCTTTTGAGAATGAAGCTGTCTCCAAAGCACTTCATGCCCAGCACGCCGATGCCCTCGCTGACCAGTCCGGGCACAACGTCATGAGCAAAGCTGCGAAAATGGGCGTCCATCACGTTCAGCGGCATCTGCACGGTGTCGAAGCGGAACTGGTGCTTGCGCGCAATCTCCAACATGCGCAGGTGAACCAGAGGGTCCTTGTGGCCGGTGAATCCTATGTAGCGAAGCTTGCCTGCCTTCTTGGCCTCCAGCATGGCCTCCATCCCGCCGCCCTCGGCAAAGATGCGGTCGGGGTCTTCCAGGCGAATCACCTCGTGAAACTGCATCAGATCGACGCTGTCGACCTGCAACCGCCGCAGCGATTCGTCAATCTGGCTAGCGGCTGAGGCTTTGGTGCGGCCGTTGATCTTGGTCATCAGGAAGACCTTGTTGCGATAGCCGTCCTGGAGCGCACGGCCCATCAGGACCTCGCTGCGGCCGCCGTTGTAGTCCCAACTGTTGTCCATGAAGGTAATGCCGCGATCAATTGCGCGCCGAATCAGCTGAATGGAGTCCTGATCTGTGAGCGACTTGCCGCCGATGTGGTAGCCGCCCAGGCCGATGGCGGAGATGCGCTCTCCGGTACGGCCCAGCGTGCGATAGATCATCTCGCCGCTTTCAGCGCGGCTGTTGCCGGAACTCTGGTTCGAGGCCGCCGTCTGCTCGGCGCTGAGCAGGTTTGTAAGCACTTGTGCGGTGGCGGCAGCGCCCACTGCTGTTGAGGCAGTCTTCAGAAAACCTCGCCGATCCATAAAACCTCCAGGGGATTTCTCCGGGAATGGGATGAAGTCAGGCTCGATCGCTTCAAGGCATTTCCACTTCACATATGGATGTTAGAGCAGTGCGAAAGATGTCTTTTTCTAAAAGAAAAAACGATTCGTTGGTAGCCCAGCCATAATCCCCGGTCCCTAATCCCTAACCACTGACCCCTTTTTCTTCGCCAGTCGCGACACCACGGCAATCTCCCGCAGAACCTGGCCGAGCGGACGCGCCGGCGTACCCCACAGCACGGTTCCCGGCTTCACGCCCATGCCCTCGTTGGTAACGGTCTTGCCGCTCAGCACGCCCGCCTGGCCGCCCAGAATCACGCCAGGACCGATGTGCGCGTGGTCGCCGATGCCCACCTGCCCGGCAATCACCGCGCCGTTGCCCACCGTGCACGAGCCGCTGATGCCCACACCCGCCACCAGGATCACATCCTCGCCGATCTCGCAGTTGTGCCCCACGTGGACCAGGTTGTCGAACTTTGTTCCCCGTCCGATCCTCGTCTGCTTCAGCGCGCCGCGGTCGATGGTGGTGTTGGCGCCGATCTCCACGTCGTCTTCAATCAGCAGCGTCCCCTGCTGCGGAAACTGCGTGTACGCGCCGCTCTTCTCGTCGCGCACATAGCCAAAGCCGTCCGCGCCCAGCACCACCCCGGCATGAACGATGACGCGGTTCAGCAGCGTAGTCCCCGGATAGAGCACGGCGCGAGGATAGATGCGGCAGTTCTCGCCGATGCACACGCCTTCACCAATCACTGCTCCAGCCTCAATGCGCGTTCCCGCGCCGATCTGCGCGTTCTCGCCCACCACCGCGCAGGGGCCGATGCTCACGCCTTCGCCCAGCTTCACATTTGCTCCAACGACTGCCGCGGGATGCACTCCGGTTGCCGTCAGCGCAGGCTTAAGCAGTTTGGCCGCGCGTGCAAACCACAGCCGCGGCTGCTCGGCCTCCACAATGCACTTTCCTTGCAGATAAAGTTCGGCGCACGCAGCCCGCAGCACAACCGCGCCAGCCTTACTGGCAAGCGCCTTGGCAGCCGACGCCGCATCCTCGGCAAAAACCAGCTCTGCCTCTCCGGCCAGCTCCACGGAGTTCACTCCGGAAACCAGCCGTTCCGGCTCTCCCGCAACCATTTTGCCGCCAAGAGCTTCAATCAGTGCGCCCAATTTCATGCGTCTCTCCTCAGTACAGCCCCGCATCACCCGCCGGCCTCGTCTTCCAGCGACGATGAATCCACAACCACTGGTCAGGATAGCGCCGAATCCAGCTCTCGATGGCGCTGGTACACAGTTGCGTCGCGGCTACAATGTCGGCCTCTCCGTCTGTGCTCCGCTCAAAGGCCAGTTGCGGGCCGAAGTGCAGCACGTAGCTCCGTTCTGCCTCCTCCCACACCATGAACCCCGGCAAAACCGCCGCGCCGGTCTTCAGAGCCACGCGCGCCACTCCCGATGCCGTGCAAGCCTGCTTGCCGAAAAAATTCACAAAGACTCCCTGCGGCGGGGTCATATTCGTGTCCATCAAAATTCCAACCGTCTCGCCTTTGTGCATGGCCGTCAGCAGCCCGCGCGCAAAATCATCCTTGGGCAGCACGCGGTTGCCGTGCAGGCAACGGATACCATTCACAAACGCGTCCAGCCGCCGGTTATCGAGAGGCCGCGCGATCATGCTCATCGGGTAGCCCATCAGCGAGTGATAATAACTGGACAGCTCCCATGCGCCCATGTGGCCTGTGACGATCAGCACGCCCTTCCCGCGCGCCTTCGCCGCCAGGTAGTGGTCCAGGCCCTCGGTGCGAATCCAGCCGCGGGTGTTCTCAGCGGTATAGCGGCTCATGCGACAGAACTCGACCAGTTGCCGGCCCAGGGAGCGGTAGACGCCACGCAGAATGGCCTTGCGCTCTCCTGCGGAACGCCCTGGATAAGCCAGCTCCAGGTTGCGCAGCCCCACGCGCCGCAGGCGGCCGTGCAATACGTACACGCTCCACGCCAACACGCCGGCCAGGCAGCGCGCCAACCCGCGCGGCAGCCGCCCCAGGGGACGCGCCACCGCAACAACCAGCCAGTACTCGAGCTTCTCTCGCATTATCGAAGGCAAAGATTAAGTTTAGCTCTCGGACCCGTTTCCCCCGCGCCAACAAAAGAGGGACAGCCCGATGCCGGGTTGCCCCCTCCTGCTCATTGCTTTGCCGTTACTGGCGGTTCTTGGCCGCGACAAAATAATGCGCGACGCTCCTGACAAACTCCACCGCTCCCTCGGGAACCGCAACACTGCCCTTGAGAATATTTTCGAAATTCTCAGGCCGGCCAAAGTAAATTTCAGTATCCTCGGCGTTTTGGCTCACACGCGCGCCGTTCAGATTGACTCCGGCCAGCAGCCCTTTGCTGCGCGAGTAGGTAAGCAGTTCGGCGTTCAGCTTCCAGTCCGTTGAGGCCTCTGAGTTGCGGCCCACCGGACCGGCCGATGCAGCCGCCTCAGCTCCAATCTTGAACTTGGACTTCAGCAAATCCTGGAAACCGCGATCGTTGACGGCTACCAGCACCAGGTCAACGGACTGGACGCCGATCTGAAAGCCGTACGAGCCGCCTTCCTCGCGAATGAAAACCGGCGCGCTCCAGCCGTGCCCCGTGCGGCAGGTAACCACGCCCTGGCCATACTGCCCGCCCACGATAAAGCCTCCCTTTTTCAATCCCGGTATCACGCCGATACATGTGGCGCGTTGCAAGATGTCTATCGGAATGCTCTTATCGGGGGTGGCCATGATCTGGTCCAGAACCACCTTGGCTGAGTCGATGCGCGCCTGCAAGTTCTCCCGCGTGGAACCTGCAAAAGCTGATGATGAAAGCGTGAAACTCAGACAGATCAACGCAAGTGTCTTTTTCATATCCTGATCCTCTTCACTCCGCGGCTCTGTGCCGGCCGTTTGATGAATCGTAGATGTTGAATTGTCAAGGCCAAAAGCCGCATAGTCTGTGCCACGGCTCTTCAGCCTGCACAACCGGAAATAGCCTGGAATTCCGCCGGGCATGCTCCAAGGGAATCCACAAACAGGCTACAACATGGACGCCGGAATGCGCATCCTGGCTCTATCGCACAGACAAAATCGAGGCCGGATCATCCGGCCTCGATTCAGCAACACAGTCATATACGGAGGGAGGGAAATACGTTTTGTGCAAGGATGAAGAGGTTGTCGGCAAATCCAGGTAAAAAAAAAGGAGTTCCTAGGTTTCATGGGAAGCATGCAGCCTAGGAACTCCTATTCCCCAGATCTGCGTTGTTTCTATTCATGACTTTATGGAAAACTGCTTGCGGCGTATGGTCAATAACGCTCTGAAATGAAAATATATTTATCACTATTATTTTCAATGCGATAAGACGACTGCCGATTGCCTTGTCGCCTCCGTTCATTGAAGAAACCGGGCCGCCGTAGGTCTGTTTCCTTTGAAATATGCCGCCTGTCTGCTGATCCAATGACTGAAATGACACTCGAACGCAGGACTTGATCCCATGCGCACGGAACAGGCGGCTCTTCTCGATGCATGAATGATGGGAAGGTGGGGGAGGGATCTGCAAATTAGAGATCTGCTCAAAACAAAATAAAAAGGAGTTCTCAGGCTACGGGGGAAAGCATGCAGCCTGAGAACTCATATACCCCAGATCTGCTTTGTTGCTGTTAATCATTCTGTGGAAAACCGTTCTCGGTGTATGTTCAATATCGCTCAAAAAAGTATTTTTTATCTGTCCCTGTTTCAATAAGTTAGGGAGCAATCCAGCAGGATTTCGACCAGCGCGGCTGTAAAAATGGCTATCTGGATACAGGAAAATTGAGAAACATTGCACAAGAATACGAAACACGTATTCATAAAAGTAAGCACATATGTTTACATATGAGTAACTGGAGAAGAGGCGCTATCCAGCCCCTGGCGACGGTCACTCCGCCGGCGATCCCCCTGGCGACGGTCACGGATGCCGGCGGCCGCCAGCTGCGCGGAATTCGATGCCTGCATGAGCAGATTGATCCGGTTCTCTGCGCCCGTCTTGCGTAGCAAGCGCCCCACATGGGCCTGAACGGTGTGCTCCTCGATCCCCAGTTCTCGGGCGATCTCGCGATTAGAGCGGGCCGTGAGAATCAGATCGAGCACCTGCCGCTCCCGGTCAGTCAAGCGAACGGGGACGTTGGTCAGGCTGGATTCGGAGGCCTTAAGCAGCCGGTCGATCAGTTGCGCGAGTAGCCTCCGTGGCGCCCAGATAGAGCCGCTGGTGACCTCTTCAACAGCCTGCCGCACAATCTGCGGGCCTGCATTCAAATCCAGGTAAGCGCTAGCGCCTGCCTGGATCAAATCCATAATCAGGCTGTCGTTTCCCTCCAGGCCGATTACCATCAACCGCAAATCGGGACGGCGGCGGCGAATGGCCTCCACGGTTTCCACACCGTTGGGGAATGCGTTCAGGTCCACGAACAAGTAAGTTAATGTTGGGTCGGACAACAACTCTTCGAAGTTCCCGAATACCGGGATCAACGGCGTGTAAACATTGCTCGGTTGGAATTCAAAGATGCGGGTGAGGCCCTCCATGCGTAGCGGCTCTTCAGTGAGCAAGCCCACGCGAATTGGGCCATTCGAGCGATTTAAAGACAAAAACTCCTCCATAGTGCAACGCAGGAGGATTGGGAAAAAGCGAAATGCAGAGAAATCCCTCCGCATCGCCACAGGTTACAGTCCACTCCTATGAGCCAGCTCAACTGGTTTTCTTCCCTCTAGCTCTTACAGCTTGGGAAGCACTATCCCCTGTTGTTTCTGGTATTTGCCCTTGCGGTCGGCATAGCTGACCTGGCAAGGTTCATCGGAGCGGAAAAACAAAATCTGGCATAGCCCTTCGTTGGCGTAGATCTTGGCCGGCAGTGGCGTGGTGTTGGAGATTTCCAGCGTCACAAATCCCTCCCACTCCGGCTCAAATGGCGTCACGTTCACAATGATTCCGCAACGCGCATAGGTAGATTTGCCAACGCAGATCGTCAGCACATCTCTGGGAATACGAAAATATTCCACTGACCTCGCCAATGCAAAAGAATTGGGCGGCACAATCACTGAATCGGCCTGGACGGAGACGAATGACCGCTCGTCAAAGGCCTTGGGGTCGATGATGGCGCTGTTCACATTGGTGAAAATCTTGAATTCGTTGCTGACACGCAGGTCATATCCGTACGATGAGAGCCCATAGGAAATGACGCCGCTTGCCACCTGCTTTTCACAGAAAGGCTCGATCATTCGGTGCTGAATAGCCTGTTCTCGAATCCAACGGTCGCTCTGAATCGACATGCCTATCCTGTCCCGGCAAGCCGATGTATCGGCTTGACTACATTTAGGTAAAGGACTACTTTTATCCGTTATCATACAAAATATCAGAGATATATTCAACGGAAAAAATTCCTCCTGCGGCAGTAAAAAAGGCCGCCGGACGCCCTTCAAAGTGCATTTCCTGCGGAAAAAGACGTACCTTGCGATTTGTTTGCGTCCACGGTATTCTAAAAACGCTCTAAATCCTGTAGCATCACTACCGTAGGTCGTAGTACAGTCTATTCAGTTGCGCCAGTGAGGTGCCCCTTTGATTAAGCAGGACATCGTCCATCATGTGATCGAGCGTACGGGCCTGCCCCGCACCAAAGCGGAGGCGGCCGTGGATACGGTATTCGAGGGCCTCAAGCAGGCTCTAACCGCAGGCGAGCGTATTGAACTGCGCGGCTTTGGCGTCTTCAGCGTCCGCGCCCGCAAGACCGGCATCGGCCGCAATCCCCGCACCGGAACCGAGGTCAGCATCACCCCCGGAAAAGCGGTCCGCTTCAAGCCCGGCAAGGAACTGCACGCCCTGGAGACTGGCGCGGCGTTGAAGTAATGGCTGGGTGCCTCAGGTACCGCTTTTGGGACCAGGGAGACAGCGAACCTCCACCAGCCAAAAGCTCCGTGCCCCATCCTTTCGCCTTTTTCTGGCTAAAGGATGGGAAGCAATGCCGTTTGCTCGCAGCGACGTAGGCAGTCAGCCCCGCTGCAGGGACATGGGCGCATAGTTAAAAAAGCCGGTGCTAATGAATAGCAAGCAGTTGGCCCCACCGCAGGTGGTCACATCAGTCGCAGTGCATCCACATCCACAATCAAGTTCCTGCGCGGAATCTGAGCCGCGTCGGCGTGCGCCAGCATCCCGCGCAGCGCCGCGTTCAGCGCCTTGCGCGAGGCAGCTTTCAGAATCAGGTGAAAGCGGTAGACGTTCTTGATGCGAGCAATGGGCGCAGTGCACGGCCCCAGTACGCGTACCCCCTCCGGCGCAGCGGCCTGGAACCACTTGCCCAGCACCGCCGACCAGCCCGCCGCCTCTTCCAGCTTGGGCGACTGCACCAGTACATTGGCCAGAACCCCAAACGGCGGGTAGTGCATCCAGCGCCGGTATTTCAGCTCGCGCTCCACAAAAGCTGCGTAGTCGTGCTTGCTGGCCGCCAAAATCGCATAGTGGTCCGGGTAATAAGTCTGCACAACCACGCGCCCCGGCAGCTCGCCGCGCCCAGCCCGTCCCGAGACCTGCGTCATCAACTGAAAAACCCTCTCGGCAGCGCGAAAATCCGGCATCGACAGCGAGTGGTCGCAGCCCACCACCCCCACCAGCGTGACGCCGTGAACATCGTGCCCCTTGGCGATCATCTGCGTGCCCACCAGTAGGTTGATTTCGCCGGAGTGCAGCCGCGCCAATAATCTCTCTAAATCGCTCCGCCCACGCACCGTGTCGCGGTCCATGCGTCCGATCCGAGCGCCAGGAAAAATCTCCCCCAGCCGTTCCTCTCCCTGTTGCGAACCCGCGCCCAAATAGTAAAGGTGCTCGCTGTCGCACTTGGGGCAGCGCGCCGGAACCGTCCGCCGGAATCCGCAGTAGTGGCACTCCAGCCTCTGCCCTTCCCGCGCCATGCCAGCATCGTCCGCCACCGATTTATGGTGGGTCAGCGAAATCGCGCAATTCTGGCACTCCAGCTTTTCGCCGCACGCCCGGCAGATCACCACAAAGGAGTAGCCGCGCCGGTTGAGCAGAATCAGCGCTTGCTCGCCGCGATCCAGCGCCGCCTGAGTCTCGGTCACCAGCGCGCGGGAAAAAAGCTGCTCCTGCCCCGTCTCCTGAAACTCGCGCCGCATGTCGATCAGCTCCACAGCAGGCAGCGGGCGATTCATCACGCGATCGTTCATCTCGATGCGCTGATACTTGCCCGTGACCGAGTTCTGCCAGCTCTCCAGCGACGGCGTCGCCGAGCCCATCACCACCACCGCCCCTTCGATCTTGGCTCGCATCACGGCAACATCGCGCGCGTTGTAGCGCGGCGTCTCCTCCTGCTTGTAGCTCTGGTCGTGCTCCTCGTCCACCAGAATCAGCCCCAGCTTTGGAGCGGGCGCAAAGATCGCCGAGCGCGTGCCCACCACAATCGGCGCATCGCCCCGCCGAATGCGCCGCCACTGCTCACTGCGCTCTTCTGGCGTCAGCGCCGAGTGCAGCAACGCCACCTTCTGCCCGAAGGCTGTGTCCAGCAGGCCCACCATCTGCGGCGTAAGCCCAATCTCCGGAACCAGCAGAATCGACGACAGCCCCTTGTCCAGCGCCCGTTGCATGGCCGCCAGATAAACCGCTGTCTTCCCCGATCCTGTCACTCCGTGCAGCAAAAATGGCTTGAAGCCCCCCAGAACCGTTGCCAGCGAGGCCAGCGCCTCCATCTGAGGTTCGTTCAGCCGCACCGGCCCCGGCTGGCTCTGCACTCCGCCCAGATGAAAGACGGCCGGCCGCTCCTCTATCCGCACCAGTCCGCGCCGCACCAGCGTTTGCAGCGTCGACGAAGGCAAATCCTTCCGCCGCAACTCCGCCAGCGGCATCTCCCCGTCGCAGGCCGCCAGCTCCGCCAGAATCGCTTGCTGCTTCGCCGTCAGCGCCGGCAGCCGCGCTTCAGGAACCAGCACCGCGAACCGCTGCATCCGCCGCGCATCTCGCTCCGCCGCCGCCGTCTCCCGCGCAATCCACTTCTTGCGCGTCAGCCCGGCCAATATCGGCAACGTAGCCGCCGTAGCCGTCCGCAGCGTCGACACCTTCACCGGCTCGCCCGATGCCAGCCGCAAGAGCACCCGCCGCTCCAAATCCTGCTCTTCAGCAGAAAGTTTGCCTTTACGCTTCGCGACGCCGCTGATCCCGAAATCAAGTTTGGGAGCCGTCGTTCGCGCTTTTGAAACCTGGCTATTTTCTGGCTCCCCCTCCAGACTCTTCGCCAACACATCCCGCCCTAAATCCGTAATCCGGTAATAAACCGTCCGCCGCACCTCGGCCATCAGCGGCAACATCCCCCGCAGCACCTCGCCCAGCGGCGCCAAATAATACTGCGCCATCCACTCCGCCAGCGCCAGCAGGCTGTCGCTCAGCAGCGGCTCATCATCCAGCACCGCCTCGATATACCGCATCTCAAGCTCAGCCGGAGCCGTGACGTTGAGCCCGGTCACTACCCCAATCAGTTTTTCTTTGCGAAAGGGAACGATCACCCGCGCCCCCCTCTGCGGCAGCTGCCCCTCCCGCACCGCGTAGGTAAACAAGCGGTCCAACGGAACAGGCAGCGCTACTTCGCAATAGGCAGGCATGGCATCAGTTTATGGGTTGTGGCCGCTCGTCACCGCCCTCTTGTGAAAATCGCCTCAATTCCGCGGTTGCAATCTCGCCCGCAGGCCGTACAATTCCTGCAAATGATAATCCCAGCCTCCACCCCTGCCGCCCCGCTTCCCGCCGCCGACCCGGTCGCCGCCCCGCACTTCACGCCCAACCCCACACACCCCGTCACGCTGGCCATCGACATTGGCGGCTCCGGGCTCAAGGCCATGCTCCTCGACGCCGAAGGCAAATCCGTCAGTGCGCGGCTGCGCGTCGTCACCCCGGCTGTGCCCACCCCGGAGACGTTGCTCACCGCCCTCGATGAATTCCGCACTCCCTTTCCGGATTTCGACCGCGTCTCGGTCGGCTTTCCCGGCATCGTCAAGCGCGGCGTCACCATCCTCTCCACCAACCTCCATCCTGACTGGGGCAACTTTCCCCTCCAGGACAAGCTCTCCGCGCGCTGGAGCAAGCCCGTCCGCGTGGGCAACGACGCCGACATCGCCGGCTACGGCGCCATCCAGGGCCAAGGCGTCGAGCTGGTGATCACCCTGGGCACCGGCCTGGGCAGCGCCCTGTTCACCAACGGCCATCTCGTCCCCGGCCTGGAGTTGAGCCTGCATCCCTGGCGCAAGAAGGGCAACAACTACGAGGACTACCTCGGCCGCCGCGGCCTCGACAAGTACGGCAAGGCCCGCTGGAACGACTTCCTCGAAGCCGCCATCCATCAAACCGAGCTGCTCTTCAACTGGGACCACCTCTACCTGGGCGGCGGTAACACCAAAAAAATCCTCTTCAAGCTCGCCGACAACATCACCATCGTCTCCAACGAGAGCGGCCTCCTCGGCGGCGTCTACCTGTGGAAGGATCAGGGGTGAACTGCGGTCGTAACTATGCAGTTTTGCGCGACATTCGCGGTGATGAAGGCCTTAAATTGGCTGTAGGGGCAATCCACAAGGCCGCCGCAGGCCGGGATCGCCAGCGGAATGCGCTGCGGTGGATTGTGCAGCGTCAGGATTGTGTTGTTCCGCATCTGGTCCAGTGATGCGATCACGTAGTAAAGCCGGACGATCAGATCTCCGCTCTGGTTCTCTTTGCGCAGCTCGAAGACCAGCGCGCCGGCCGGGCCGGGATCGTTTGGCTCGAATCCTTCCGCCTTCCACGTCACGCCCCCCAGAAATCCGGCAATCGCGGAGAGATTTTCATCGTGCCCCACAAATAGAGTGAATTTGCTTCCAACAGGCGCCAGTATTTCTGGATTCTGCACCCCGCTCAGCGCCTGGTCCATCGTCCCCACTGTTTGCCACATCAGGTTCGTCGAGCCTACTTGCGCAAAAGAGGGGAGTTGGCAGGTCAAATTCACCATGTTCAACACATGCAGCTTGGTCAGGTCCTGCAAGCCACCCGGCGGAATCGCTCCCCAACCCACACATTGCGACCCGGCTGTCGTTGGGCAGTACGAGTTGGACATCCCCTGCCCGTATTGGAGTTCGAAGCTCTCCGTGAGCGTGTCGGCGACGCCGAACAGGCTTCCGCTCGCAAACGACACCGCCCCTGTCGTATTGACCGTGGTCGGAAGCTCCAGCAAAGTACACGAAGTGGGCGTCGGGTTTGCCGGTGTGATACAGGCCGACAGTTGACAGCATTGAGTGACCGTTTGCAGCGTCTGGATCTGCGCGGAGTAGGTATTGATCAGCGAGGCGGCATTGCCGCCTGTCTGGGCATTAAACGCAGCCAGGTCTTGCGTGGTGTTGATTGCGCAAATCCCGGCTGGTGCCGTTTGGATGTAAGGATCCACGGCTTTGTTCGATTGAATCACCTTGATTCCGCAATCGGGCAGTGCCTCGGACTGGAACATGCCATCCATGTACCCCTGCGCCGTTTGCAGCGTCCGCTCATCAAGATCCGCATAGACGAAGACCGCCCCCGCCGCGGGACAAGACCCTCGTACTGGCAGGACGCCCTGGGCGGCATAGAAATCGCGATACCAAGACCCCAGCAGAGCCGTATTCTGCTGGCCTACAGTGGAGAGATTGCCCGGAACATCCGCAGGGGCTGGCCACAGCGGAAAACCCTGCGGACGCTGGGTAAACAGGTTCATTGTGGCTTGAGAAGCAGTCGGTGAACGAATCCCATGCCGGCTGATCACGACGACGGAGAGCAACTGGGTGCCGCTGCCATTTCCGCCACCGTTGCCGCCTCCGTATTGATTAGAAGAGATGCAGCCCGTCAGCATCGTGAAAATGGCGCAAACAGCGATCAAGTAGAATCGCTTGACGGAGATACGTTTCATATAAAGCTCCCTTGGAACCTCTGCGCAAGCAGGTTGCGTGCCTGCCCCACCGGCTTTGCCGGCCTGTTGAGGGTGAATGGTTCATAGAAAGCAAATTTCCCGCTCTGCACACTCTCCTCAATTGAATCTCTCGGCTGTAGAGTACAACTGATCGGATAGTGCTGGAGGGGTCACGCCGTCAGTTAGCCCATCCTTTCTCGGGCGAAAGGCCCAAAACGGGGAACTCCCAAATCCGGGATTTCGGTCCTCGGTCATTCGCGGGACAACTCGCCCGAGTTTTCCCAAGCGCGCAATCCTGGGTATTTCATCCTTGCCGCTCTGCCGAAGGCCGCTGGTCCTACCGCAAGTGGTTGCCGGGATAGAGAACCTTTGTGAAACTGTGAATAAATTGTCTTCCTATCATGCAATCGCCCCGTCCTGCAATGGGCATTCAGTGGCTCAATGTGATATTCGTGTTAAGTCTCGTCAAAGGGGCGAGATGGATCTTATCTTGGCTAACTCTGTACAGCCCGCTCGCCCTCGCATCAGCCCCGCCGTGGCGACGCTGTCGCTGCTCATCGCCCTCAACCTGCTCAATTACATCGACCGCTACATTCTGCCCGGCGAAGTCTCGCTGATCAAGAGCGAGTTCAACGCCACCGACCAGCAGATGGGCGCGCTCACCACCGCACTGTTTATCTTCTACATGATCGCCGCGCCCTTATCCGGTTGGCTGGGCGACCGCTTGAATAAGAAGCAACTGTTCGTCTGTGGAGTCCTGCTGAGTGTCCTGGCCATCCTGGCATTCCACGGCTCCTGGATACTCTTTTTCTGCTGCGGCGCGCTGGCGGTCGTCCTGATAATCGTATACATCTGGCACAAGCCGGCGGACGCGCGGATTCCTGAACGCTCCTCGCGCAAGGCGCTCATCATCTTTGGCGCGATCCTCTGGAGCCTGGCCACCCTGGCTACTGTCTGGGTCCACGACTACTGGACCTTCTTCAT
>Ga0302320_10001429_pt1 | contig 57586 bp, 55 predicted proteins | sample Bog_T0_3_FD_202130 | JGI IMG/M metagenome (GOLD analysis project Ga0302320, IMG submission 202130) | Peat permafrost microbial communities from Stordalen Mire near Abisko, Sweden - Bog_T0_3 | ecosystem: Environmental > Terrestrial > Soil > Wetlands > Peat | place: Sweden: Abisko, Stordalen Mire... | reverse complement strand
CAAGCCCTCTCGCGAAAAGGTTCGAGCCCATCGCGAGCGCTTGCGTCAGCAAGGCTTGCGCCCGATCCAGATATGGGTTGCCGACGTGCGATCGCCGGCGTTTGCCAAAGAAGCACGCCGTCAATCCTTGGCCGTCGCCAACAGCCTCTACGCCAAAGAAGAACAGGATTTTGTCGACGCCATCTCGGAGTGGGACGTGGAGTAGTTTGCAATTAAGGAAGTCCACGCCCGGGAAAACGTCGGTCACGCAGCGCGGCGAAATATGGACGGTCGCGGGCGGCAAGGATTACGCTGGAAATCCTCGTCCAGCAGTCATCCTCCAGGACAATCGCTTTAGCGGACTGGATTCGGTGACCGTCTGCCCTTTCACCACAATCGCCACTAACGCTCCTTTATTTCGGCTTGCAGTCGAGCCCAGCGAAGGCAATGGTCTCCGCGCGGAGTGCCATCTCATGGTGGATAAAGTCACAACTGTTCCAAGAACAAGAATCGGAGCCTATATTGGCCGACTGTCCCAGGAAGATATTCTTCGCCTCAATCGCGCGCTTGTGGTCTTTCTCGGCATCGCCGGTCCCTGATTACCGCGCTGGAAGCGCCACCTCAACCTAGCTCCCCGGAGTCGCAGCCCCCACCGCCGCGCAATCTTTGGCGGATGCAACCGCACCACAGGCCACTGCGGCGCGCTGGGGCATTCTGCCGCGCTCGCCTAAAATCAAACCCTATGGCTCCCCCACCCGCAACTGCCGTAACATAGCTGGACCAATGCGCTCATCTGGATCAATGAAAACGTCCCTCGCGAAGAGTATCCTTCCCATCTACGCGGCTCTTCTCTGCTTCTCTGGTTTTGCTCGTGCTCAAACTGCCCCCTCTATCCCGCCCGCCGATCGCAAGCTGATCGACATCAAAGTGACGGGAAGCAAACGCTTCACCTCCGGGCAAGTGGCAGCCGCCTGCGGCCTTCCCCTCGGAACCACGGTTGACGAGGAAGATTTCCGCAAGGCCGCCCGGCAACTCGGCGAGACCGGCGCTTTCAATGCGATCTCCTACACTTTCTCCTACTCCTCGGCAGGAACCAAGCTCACCTTCGAGGTCACCGACGCCGACAAATTTGTCCCCGCTCACTTCGCCGACTTCGTCTGGTTCACCGACGAGGAACTTCTGCGGAAGGTGCATGAGCGCGCTCCACTTTTCACCGGAGAATTACCTTCCACCGGCCGCCTGCCCGACCAGGTCTCCGACATTCTGCAAGCCCTGCTGGTGGAAAATGGCGTCCCCGGCCACGTCGATTACATCCGTAGCACCAGCCCCGGCGGACAGCTCGACTCATTCGACTACGCTATCGCCAACGTCGTCATTCGCATTCGCCATATCGATTTCACCGGTGCCGGAACCGAAGAGTCACCGCTCCTGCAAGCGGCCGCCGAAAAGCTCTCGGACCGCGATTACTATCGCGCCCTGTTGAATACTTTCATCCAGCAAAGCGTGCTTCCCGTCTACCACGCGCGTGGATACCTGAAAGCGAAATGCGGCACTCCTGCGCTCCATGTCGATAAGAACGCTGTGGCCGAAACCAACAACGACAAACAAGCCGTCACGCTGGTCGATATCGTAATCCCCATCGCTGCCGGGCTTCAGTACAAGCTCACGGGATGGACCTGGTCGGGGAACAACAATATTCCAGCCGATAATTTGCAAGCGCTTCTGCACACGGAAATTGGGCAGCCCGCGAACACGGTTCAACTGGAAGAGGATCTGCACGCGGTGCAGCAGCTCTACGGTTCGCGCGGCTACGTGACCACCACGGTAAAAGCCGACGCCATCTTTAACGATCCGGACAGCACCGTCTCCTACAAACTCGCCATCACCGAAGGCGCGGTCTATCACATGGGAGAGCTGGAATTTCGCGGCCTCGACAACAGTCTTACCGCCAAGCTTCGCGCCGCCTGGAAGATTCGTCCCGGCGACGTCTACGACTCCACCTACCTTAAGGAATTCCTCCCTCAGGCCAGAAAGCTACTGCCGCCCAGCCTGGACTGGGAAGTATCAAGCCACGTCACCGCCATCGCCCGCGAAAAGACCGTCGATGTCGATCTGCAATACACGGCAAAAGCTCCCAAGTAATAAACTGAAAGGCTAGTCGTGGAAACCAACAGGAGAATTGTGAATGAATCGTAGTCCGAGATGGTTCCCGAGCATCGCAGCCGTCATCCTGACTCTCGCTGCCCCCGCGTTCTTCCATGTGCACGCTATAGCCGGCGGCAAGAGCACTTTCACCGGCGAAGTCGGAGACGCCATGTGCGGCAAGAAGCACATGGAGGGCGAGCCCGCCGACGAATGTACGCGCGCCTGCGTGGCTCACGGGTCGAAGTACGCATTAATCGTGGGCGAAAAAGTTTACACTCTCGATACTACCGATACCGCAGTGTTGGCTACCCTCGATAAACAGGCCGGCAAGACCGCCTCCGTCACCGGTTCCCTGGACGGAGATACCATCACCGTAAGCTCGGTGAAGGCCAAATAACGAAGAGCCGCAGGCTCGCTCGCGCCTGTCACATAGCAAAAATCGCGTTTGTTCGGAAAACCGAAAAATGCGGCAACCCTTGCGCAAATCGCCCGACCTTGTGATAGATTGATTTTCCTTTTGCCCGAGGCCTTCCCCCATTACGTCCGGGCATGCAAGGGGAAGCCGCGCCAGCGGCTTCCCGTTTTCCTTCACGCTTTTTCCGTTCTTCGATTAAATTCACACTTCCTACACAAACCTTTGTGTTAAATTTCATTCTCAACCACCTAAATTCAGTTGCCGGAGGGCGAGCGTTGGGTAAAAACATGGTTCCCAATCGGATGTTCTTTACCAAGGGAGTCGGGAAGCATCGCGAGCGTTTGACATCCTTCGAGTTGGCCTTGCGGGACGCCGGCATCGCCGCGCAAAACCTGGTGCGCGTCTCTTCCATCTTCCCTCCCAATTGCAAAATGCTGGCCCGCAAAGAAGGAGTGAAATATCTCAGCCCCGGCGAAGTCGTCTTCGCCGTGGTCGCCGAAAACTCCACCCATGAAGCGCACCGCCTGCTCGCCTCCTCCATCGGCGTGGCCATCCCCGCCGACAAAAATACATACGGCTACCTGAGCGAACACCACTCTTTCGGCGAGACCGAAGACGCCGCCGGCGAATACGCCGAAGAACTCGCTGCCGAAATGCTGGCCACCACCCTCAATGTCGAATTCGACCCCGACCGCTCCTGGGACGAGAAAAAACAAATCTACCGCCTGTCCAACAAAATAGTTCGCACTGCCAACGTGACGCAGTCCGCGGTCGGAGACAAGCGCGGGTTGTGGACCACCGTAATCGCGTCGGCGGTGCTGATTTTCGATTAGGAACGGGCCGGGCATCGGGGGTCCGGAAGCGACCACGGAGTCCGCGCGTAGCGCAGAGCGAACTGATCTAACCCCAGGTTAGTAGATTGTGCGGGAACTCTTCGTTCCCCTTGCTCTGTATCCAACCAAGAAACCGACGATCGCCAGGACTACTTCCTGACCGCCCGCGATGCCTGCAACCATGCAGACAAGTCCGCCAACAGCGATGACCGCTATGATTCCCATACCCAGCATTGTTTGAATGTGGCTGTACTTCATGCGGATTTGCTCTATGCTACTTATCGGGGTGTTGTCTGTTCGAATCGTCTTTTTGTCTTGCATGGCTACGTGTGCAATCTCACGCTAAGGTTGCACTTTCCTTGAAAGGACTGCAAGGGCAACGATCACCGAAAGAAAAGTTCCTTCAAAGAATATGGCACGAGAAGGATATTTGCTAAAGGGAATACTCCACTGCACCCTGCCACGTTGCGTAACTACACTTTTATAATTATACTTGTGGTGTGGAAGGTGTACGCTTCGAGTGGGATGAGGCGAAGAACCTCTCCAACCAACACAAGCATGGCATCAGTTTCAGGCAAGCGAGTGCTGTCTTTCTCGACCCTCTGTACGTTTCCGTGCAGGATCGAATCGAGGACGCCGACCTTCGTTGGCAGGCCATCGGCATGCTCGACGATTTGCTGTTACTGACGGTGGCCCACGCCGTACGGGAGGAAAATGAAGGCACACCCATCGACATCATTCGCATCATCTCGGCGCGCGCCGCGACCCGCCAAGAGAGGCGCCGCTATGAAAACGAAAATCGTTAGCTACTCTCTAGATACTCTGCCTGCGCTGACCAAGGCAGACCGCGCCAGACTCAAAGCCCTCGCCGCCCGCCCCGACTCCGAGATCGACACCAGCGACATTCCGGAGATGACCGACGAACAATGGAAGCACGCCCGCCGCGGCCACTTCTACCGCCCCCGCAAGCGTCAGATCACGGCCCGCGTCGATGCCGACGTGCTGGATTGGTTGAAGTCGCAAGGCAAGGGCTACCAGTCGCGGATCAACGCGATTCTGCGTCGCGAGATGCTGAGTTCAATGAAGGCGTTCAAGTAGGCATCTTCGCCAAATCTACGCGACAGAGCAGATCAGATTGATCTCTATAAGCCACTTATAATAATACAGTTACTTCAATTTGCGACTGTCCGCCCAACACCGCATCTAATAAGCAGCATGATAGTACCTTAGTAACCCCTAGGCTCTGTCGGATGTAATCTTCCGTTAACAGTTTTTCGGTAAGATGTGAGTGGTTGGGGAAGCGCCTATCAAGACCCAAAGGAGTAGTTTTGGATACCGATACCCGTAGGAAAAAGCAGCAGGCCCTCATGGCCGAGTTGCTCGAAAGAAAGATTCGCCTGCATGCGCAGCATTTGTACGACCAGCGCGGGCAGGCCGAAGGCCATGCCCTGCAAGACTGGGTACAGGCCGAAACCACCGTGCTCGAAAACATCGCGGCCGCCCCTTTGTACCGCAAGGCCAAGTCCCAGGATCATGACCGAAACGATGATTTCTGCCATGCAGCCACTCCGCAGACCCCCGCTGCGGATTGTTCTGGCCGCGGAGCCGCAGCAAACTAGCCTGAATCAGCCTGCCTCTTAAATTCTCCCTTTTCCCATCGCAGTTTTAACAGCTCGGGGAAGTCATTCCGGCATGCAACAGTTCAAGTCCATGCGCTCCTGTGTTCGCTTTCGGGCAGTTCCCTTTTAGCCCTTTCCAACCAGCCCCGCACCCATTCTTTCAGCAAACTGCTACTGGGTCGTCGGCGCGGTTCGCGCATACACAACCGCGACATTGTCGCCATAAATCCGCTGCCAATCAGCCGTTTCAGCCATGATGTTGGCTAGAGCCGAGTCCTGGGGAACGACCGCATACGCAACCGGATACTCCTTGAGAAATCCCTGCCAGCCGGGTTCCACGTGCATCGTTCTTAAGTAAGACCTAAGAAATGGCTCGCCATAAAAATCGTGGCGGTCATCGATTGCCACCTTTACTCGCGGATAGAGCCGGTAGATTACATACCCGCCCCAGGAATCCGGTGTGAAAACCGAACCTTCCACGTTGCGAGTATCCAGGTAACTCACCGCGCCCACCGGAAAACGTTTGGCGTCAAAGTGAGCGTCCATCAAGGTTCTTGAGCCAAGCCTGCCGCCATGGAAAGTAATCCAGCAGGTCAGCACCACTGCGGCGACGGACCACAATTGCCCGCGCAAGCTCAACTCAACTCTTTGCATTCGCCAGAGGAAAGGCTTGGGTGAACTCTGCGAACTGAGCGCGCTCCTCCGGTGCGCAGCACTCTCCAAGAAATTCCTCATCGCATCGGAGAACCAAGGAGCAATCACAATCACCATCAACAGCGCCGACAGCGGTATGTTTCGCGACGCGTACAGGCCGGAATAGACCGCGAACAGCAATACCAAGGCTGCGCTGGGTTTGATTCCTCCTGGTCCGCGTTCACCGCCAGCCCGCTTTCGAATAGCTAACCCGGCCAGCGCGAGCAGAATCAAGACCGCGAAACACTTCTGTGCCACCCCATGAAAGTTCGGAGATTGAAATTCATCGATATGATCCATGAGGAAGCGATCCGAAAGATATCGATAAATGTGGAGATGCAAGCGCCACCCATAGGGATTGGCCAGAGTTGCGAGCGCGCTGATCAAGCCGACGCCAGCGAGCTGGCGCGCCTGCTTCTCTCTGCATATTTTTTCCAACGCGTCTTCCAAGCGATCTTCTTTCAGTTGAAACCAACGCCAAACCGCCCCCAGCCAGTAAATCCCCAGCAGGACGAATCCCAGAAGAAATCCTCCGTGAACATTAACCCAGACCAGCATCAGCGGCGGCAGCCACCACAACGACCAAGGAAGCCGCTCTAGAATGCGACTCTTGATGTCGAAGCGTTTTCTGCCGCAGCATTTTTCGTCGGAGGATTCCAGAATCGCAAACCACAGCACCGTGAATAGCCAACTGACGACATGCGGCCGGGCAAAAAAGTGGATCATAGCCGCGGAAGCCGCGAGCAGCACCAGATCGAGAGCGACGAAAAAGTTGACCCCGCGGCGCAGCAGAAAATGATAGGCGAATGAAAAAGTCATAGCGATGACCAACGCGCTAAAAAACACCACGCCATTCAAACCAGCGACCCCATCCAACCAGCCGGCCAGCACGTCATACAGCCACTCCCAGGCAAACCACGGTTGCCCCGCCATGGAAGAAGAAAAAGGATCGACGCGCGGGATTGCGTGATTCGCCAGAATCAATTGGCCGGTGCGGATGTGCCACCCAATTCCTCCATCCCCCAACAACCGAACGGACAGATTGGTAAAGGCGAGCAACCCTAGCAAAGCGATGAAGATCAAATCTCTGATCGAGGGAATAAGCCATCTTCGAACCCGATGAAGACCCTCTCCAGAACTTCTTGAGCCAATTGTCATCGCGCTGAATCTTATAGAGTGACGCCACTTACGGCAAGACATCAGCGCGAAACCTGAGGGCAAGGTATGAACCGGAAACTATGAGCCGAAATGCAAAGCATCGAGTGGTTATCGTGGGATCAGGCTTCGGCGGCCTCAATGCAGCCACGACCCTGGCCAGCGCCGATGTAAGCATCACGGTCATCGATCAGAAGAACCATCACACCTTCCAGCCTCTGCTGTATCAGGTCGCAACCGCGGGCCTTTCCCCGGGGGAAATTGCGGAGCCCATCCGCTCCATTCTTCACCGGCATAAAAATGTGGAAGTGCTGATGGCCGAGGTGACTGGCTTCGATCTCGAACGGCGAGTAGCGCAAACCGCAGATCGGGAAATTCCATACGATTCTCTGATCGTTGCCGCGGGGGCGACCCATGCCTATTTCGGCCACGAAGAATGGGCTCCTCTCGCTCCCGGGTTGAAGACCATCGAAGATGCGACTGAAATTCGCCGGCGTGTATTGCTGGCCTTCGAACTCGCGGAGCAGCGCGCCTTTGCCAGCGGCCAGGATGAGCCCTTGCATTTTGTAGTGGTAGGCGGCGGCCCCACCGGGGTCGAGTTGGCTGGAACTCTGGCGGAAATTTGTCGTCATGCCCTGGCCCATGATTTTCGGTCCATCGACCCGGCTCGCACCCACATTCACCTCATCGAAGGCGGTCCCAAGGTGCTCCCGACCTACGCCGAAGATCTCTCGCGTAGTGCATTAGAACAACTGCAGCGCCTGGGAGTGGAGGTAATTACCAACGCGATGGTCACGAAAATAGAGCCCGGCGCTGTCTGGATGGGCGAGACTCGCATGAATGCCGCCGTCATTTTATGGGCCGCAGGCGTGGCCGCTTCGCCGCTGGGCAAAAAACTTGGCGCTCCGGTGGATCGTGCGGGAAGAGTGCTGGTGCAGCCCGATCTCAGTATCGCCGGCCATCCTGAAGTTTTCGTGATCGGCGATCTTGCCGCGCTCAAGGATGCATCGGGCAATCTATTACCCGGCGTCGCGCCCGTGGCAATTTTGGAAGGACGCTATGTCGCCAAGCTGATCCGCCGGGAGGTTGCGCAGGGCGCAACCGGACAACCCGCGCCGCGCAAGCCTTTTCACTATTACGACAAAGGCAGTCTGGCAACCATTGGACGCGCGGCCGCCGTGGCGCAGTTTGGCAAGATTCACATCTCCGGTTTCCTGGCGTGGCTCGCGTGGCTGTTCATTCACATTTTCTTTCTGATCGGTTTGCAAAACAGAATCCTGGTGATCATTCAATGGGCTTGGTCCTACTTCACCTACGAACGCGGCGCACGCCTGATCACCGGACGTACTACGCTTCCGGGATGGGACAGCCAAATCACCGCAAGCATTGACCCGGTCGAACATGAACAAGAAATTTCCGCCGCGACTCATAAATAAGTGTAATTTTAATGGAGGCGGTACAGGCTCCGGCGCTAAATTTAGTGGAACATGCTCGACCGCGGCCTCGGCTGAATCCGGATGACCGATCGAGGGCTGAAAGAAACGGGACTGGAAGCATTCAGACGACCATCCTGACCAGCGTTATTCATAAGAGCATCAGCCAATTCATGAAAAGCATTTCCGTCTCTCGAATCATTCTCTGCCTGCTGGCAAGCTTTTTCATTTGCTCAACTTCTCGCGCCGAAGTTCTCAAGATCGTCGTCGACGATACCATTCAGCCCGTGACCCAGGAATACATTGCGCGCGCCATCGAAGAGGCGCAGCGCCGCAACGATCAGGCTGTATTGATCGAGATCAATACGCCCGGCGGCCTGGTCGATTCGACCCGAAGAATTATCGAGAGCATCACTTCCTCCCAGGTTCCGGTGATCGTTTACGTAGCCCCGAGTGGGAGCCGCGCCGGCTCGGCGGGGATCTTTATCCTGGAAGCCGCCGACATCGCCGCCATGGCGCCCGGAACCAATGCGGGCGCCGCGCATCCCGTTCTGCTCGGCCCCTTTGCGCCCAAAGTGGATGACGAGATGAAGCGCAAAATCGAAAACGATACTGCCGCCCTCATGCGCTCCGTCGCCTCCAAGCGCGGCCGCAATGTGGCAGTCGCCGAGAGTGCGGTCCTCGAATCGAAATCGTTCACCGAGCAGGAAGCGCTCTCCCAGCACTTGATCGACTGCGTTGCCTCCAGCGAGGACGATCTTTTCCGGCAGCTCGACGGCAAAAGCTTCAAGCGTTTCAATGGTCAACCCATAACGCTGCAACTAACGGGCCAGCCGATCCAGGTTTTCAACATGACTCTGAAGGAGCGCATCCTCGGCTATTTGATGGACCCAAACGTTTCCTTCATTTTGCTGGCGATCGGAGCGGTGGCGCTTTATGCGGAGTTCAACCATCCCGGCGCAGTAGTTCCCGGAACGGTGGGCGTAGTCTTCATTTTGCTCGCAGCCTTTGCTTTGAATTTGCTACCCACGCGCTTCGCCGCGCTGGCGCTGATTCTCGGAGCCTTCGCGCTATTCGCTGCCGAGGCCAAGTTCGCCAGCCACGGAGTCCTCACTATCGGCGGCATCACGCTGCTCACTCTGGGTGGACTGTTGCTGGTCGATTCGCCGATCCCCGAAATGCGGGTTCACTTGTTAACAGCCTTAGCCGTGAGTATTCCCCTCGGGCTGATCACGGCGTTTCTCATGAGCATTGCGATGAAAGCCCGCCGCAACAAGATGGTCTCCGGCGCCCAAGGTTTGATCGGCGAGGTCGGCATCGCGCAGACCACACTTTCCCCACGCGGAAAAGTTTTTGTCCACGGAGAACTTTGGGACGCAGTCTCCTCTTCCGAAGTGGTGGTCGGACAATCGGTAGTCGTTCGCCGGCTCGACGGACTCATGCTCCATGTCGATCCAGAGACCGTCCCCCAGCCAGTTTCGTCTATTTCCTGATCCCGCTTTTTCCCAACTCCGGCCACGCACCAGCGCAAGCAACTACTTAAAGCCCGAATTCCGCCTTACCGCCCGTCCATTGCGTTACAATCCGCATCAGCAGAGCGCGAGCGTGTTCTGCCGGTGTGGAGGCGTGCCATGGAGATTTCTTTCGGCTTCACCGCAGTCGTTATCGTCATCATCGTCATTTATTTGTTGAGCTCCATTAAGATCCTGGCGGAGTACGAGCGCGGCGTCATCTTCCGGCTTGGACGCCTCCTATCGAGCGCGAAAGGCCCCGGCGTGGTGCTGGTGTTCGCTCCCATCGACCGCATCGTTCGAGTATCTCTGCGGCAGGAAGCCCTTGAAGTTCCGCCGCAAGACATCATTACGCGCGATAACGTTACGCTCAAAGTGAACGCCGTCATCTTCCTGCGCGTCATCGACCCGAATAAAGCGGTGGTGGAAGTTTCCAATTACGTTTACCAGACTTCGCAGTTCGCGCAGACAACTTTGCGTTCCGTGCTCGGCGAACAAGAACTGGATGAACTGCTCTCTCATCGCGAGAAGATCAACCTGCGCCTCCAAAGTATTCTCGATCAACACACTTCGCCCTGGGGAGTAAAAGTGACGAACGTCGAGGTGAAGCAGGTCGATATGCCGGAGTCCATGCTGCGAGCCATGGCCAAGCAAGCCGAAGCCGAGCGCGAGAAGCGCTCCAAGATCATTCACGCGGAGGGTGAATTCTCGGCGGCGCAGCGACTGGTTGACGCCGCTCATCTCTTGGCCACCGAACCGGTCAGCGTTCAGCTCCGGTATCTGCAAACCTTGACGGAAATCGGCGTCGAGAAAAATACCACTGTCATCTTCCCCGTTCCCGTGGACTTTTTCTCCGGCCTGCAAACGATGTTAGGGAAAGCCGGCGAGGGCGCCCCGCCGGCGACTAAGTCCGCATAAAACAGATCTGCTCTGACTGACATTGAGATAAATGAGTTTTAGTTCGCGAGGTTGACAAGCTACATGGCTGCGTCCGAAGACACAGAAATCACGTTAGGTACCGGTAAGCTGCTTGGCCTTTTTTTTGGCTTGGTAGTGATTTGCGCGGTTTTCTTTGCGCTCGGCTATACGCTGGGGCGGAAATCAGATTCTGGCCTGTCGTCGGCCCCATCGGGGATTTCGCCCTCCGCAGCCAATAGCGCAAAACCCGCGAGCACCGCCGCAGCCGCGCCCATGACTTTTTATAAGGCTGTCGAGCAGCAGAATGCGAATCCCCAACTGACTCCGGCCACTGCGGTCGCGCCAACACCCGACGCCGCGGGTCCTCCATCCGATCCCGCGCAAGCGGCTCCCTCCTCCCCCGCAACAGCGACATCACCGCAAGGGGCCAATCCGCCCGATCCCATGGCGGCGGTGCCCGCGACCGGTTATTTTGTGCAAGTAGCCGCGGTCAGCAAGCAGGACGATGCCGAAGCCCTGGTGGATGCGCTCAAGAAAAAACAGTATCCCGCCTTCGTCTCCAACGGATCCGCGACTGACAAGCTGTTTCGCGTGCAGCTTGGTCCGTTTGCCGATATCAAAGACGCCGAAAGTCTGCGCGCCCGCCTCATCAACGACGGCTACAACCCGATTCTCAAGAAATAAATTTATTATGAAGAGTCCGCGCCTGTTGAACCGCCGCGTGGTGTTCAAGCTGCACGGCATGGATCCTCTCGATGCGACCATTCTCCGGCAGGATGACACCGGCTACTGGATTCGCGGCGGAACCCTGGCCGGACGCCTCGACGAATCCAAATGCTCGCAGCCCGAAAGCGATGTCCGCTACCTGGAGTTCAACCGCATCGAATGGATGCGCGCATCACGCCGCCAGAGCCCCTGACCTTCGGCGCTACTCATTCTGGTTCTGGAAATCAAACACATTGACAACCGTCGATTTAAGATTTATCTGTTGTCCCAAGCTTTTTGTCCCAAGTTTGTTGAAACGATTTTTCTTGTTGCGCTGATAATTTTCGCCCCTCTTGGTGGGCCATTCATGACAACTCCTGCCACTTCCCTCGACCGCGCACTCCACGCCATCGCCGACCCCACGCGCCGCCGCATCCTTTACGCGCTAAAGCAACGAACAACAGCCGCTAGCGGAAAGTTCTCAGGGCTATGCGCGGGGGATATCGAAGAACGCATTCCGCTCTCGCAGCCGACCATTTCGCATCACATGGCGATTCTGACTAACGCCGGCCTGGTGGAAGCGGTCAAGCAGGGACAATGGCGTTGGTATCGCCGCAACGAGAAAGCGTTACGACGGCTGGTGAAAGGTCTGCGTGCTCAACTGTGAGCGTCACGTATGTGATTAGTTAACTGGCGGAAGCTGCGGCTGCGTGAGCCTTTTGCAAGAGCCGTCGCGCGTGGGAAATCAGGTCGGCCACTTCAAAAGGTTTTACCAGGTAAGGAACATCGTTTTTCTCGAGGAACGCGCGCTCGTCGCCCTGCTCCACGCCACTCGAGAACGTGAAAAGTACATGACCTTCCATGCCATGGCAATTCTCACGCAGCCATGTATAGGCCTCTTTCGCATTCCAATCGGCAGGCATTTTCCCGCTCATGATGATGGCGTCGAAAGGCTCGGAAAGCAAACGCGTCTTCACATCTTCACTCTTGACCGCTGTTACCACGTTCGCTCCTGCGCCCGCAAGGACATCTCGCTCGAATTCAAGCACGGCTTCTTCTTCCTCAACCAGCAAAACCCGCCCCTGAAGCGCGCCCTCGCGTTTCAGGGCCGGAACAACCGGGAGCAGTTCGGTCACGGCTCCCGCTCCTACTGCCATGGGCAGGCGAACCTCGATCACAGCCCCGCCGCCCTCCGTGCCATTGTGCGCGGTGATGTCTCCACCATGCTCCTTCACAATTCCATAACAGATGCTTAGGCCGAGACCCGTTCCCTTTCCAACACTTTTCGTGGTGTAGAAAGGATCGAAAATGCGCTTGGGATCTTTGATTCCCGGTCCATCGTCGGCAAAGCGCGTCGTTACGAACCCGGCCTCGTGGGAAATGCGGATCATCAGCTTTCCAGAGCGTCCGGTCTCCAGCACGGCGTCCACAGCGTTGTTGATAATGTTCAGAAAAACCTGCTCGATCTGATGCGGATCGGCGACCACCGTCGCGGGCTTTGTGCCCAATTCTTTTTCCACCGCGATGTGGTTGACCTTGAGATCGTAGTCGCGCAGCGCGAGCGTATCTTCCAGCACCTTGCGGATGTCGACCTCGGAGCGCTCCGGTTTTCTTTGCCGGGCGAAGGAAAGCAGGTTCTGCACTACCCGGTGCGTGCGCTGCGCCTGTTTAAACATTTTGCTCACGTAATCTTGAGCGCGTTCGTTCAAGCCTTCACTCTCCAGCAATTCGGCATAGCCTAAAATCGCCGTCAATGGATTGTTCAGCTCATGAGCCACGCCCGCGATAAGCTGGCCGACCGCCGACATTTTCTCGCTCTGCAACAGCTGCTCCTGAGCGCGGCGCAAGTCTTCATAAGCCTTGCAGGTTTCTTCGTAGAGCCGAACTTTTTCGATGGTCGTCGCTAACTGCCGGCTGATCGCGACCAGAAGATTTTCTTCTCCGCTGGAAAACTCATAGTCGGCGTGGCTGCGCAGTCCCATCATTCCGATCGGAGCGTCCTTGCCCCAGAACAGCACCCAGTTCCACGCCCCATCGCTGCTTGAGCGAATGAACTCCGCCATCGCTCCCGTAAGATGGGGAAGATATTCCGCGGTAATCACCTCCGCTCGCGAGCGCATGATCAGGTCGCCGAAGCCCTCGGCGAAACTAATCACTGCCGGACGCGAGTTGTCGCGGCTGCGCGGTCCCCAAACCGCTCGTCGCCGGTAAGTCGGAGCATCGGAGTCTGAAAGATAGACCGCTCCGCTCTCCGCGCCAAACAAGGAAACTACCTGCCGCAACGTCAGATTCAAAATCTCATCGAGATCAAACGATTGCGTCGCCACCACCGCCATGGCATTGAGCGCGTTCAATTCGCGGTTGCGGCGGCGCATCTCATCTTCCGCACGACGCTTTTCCGTCACGTCGAGCACGAAGCCCTGGTAACGTTCGATCTTCCCAGCGGCGTCCCGAGTTGCAAAACTGCTTTCGGCGGCCAGCAACAGGGTTCCATTCTTGCGCCGCATGGTCACTTCAAAGTTGCGCACATAATTGTGCTGCTCAATCTCTTTATGAAAAGCCTCGCGCTGGCTGGCATCCACGCGGATGTCCTGATCCAAATTCAAGGGCAGCAATTCCTCGCGCCGGCCGTAGCCCAACATGTGCACGAAGGCGTCGTTGCAATCGAGCAAGCGTCCAGCCGGTGTCGCCACGTACACGCCTTCCTGTACCTGGTCGAACAAGAGACGATATTTTTCCTCCGCCGAGTGCCGCTCGGTCATGTCGCGCACAATGTGAATCGTGCCTTTCGCCGGGCTGCCCTGCTCGGTGTAAGACGAACTCGAAACCAGGGAGAAGCCGCCGAAACAAGGATCGGCCCCTTCGGTGATTTCTTCGCGACCACGCGCGCAGTACGGACACCCCGTCCATTCGCCCAACGTGTGGGGCAACACCGATTCGCAGGTACTTCCGATCACTTCAGCGGATGACTTCTCCAGTTGCTCCAGCAATGTCTGATTAGCTTTCAGGATACGGTATTCCGCGTCGTGCGCCAGGATGATGTCGTGAACCGAATCGAAGGTATTTCTCCACTGCCCCTGCGATCGCAAAACCTGCTCCAGCAGAAAAAAATTTTCCACCGCGATCCCCAGGTGGTGACCGCAGGTACCCAGAAAATCGAGCTCCTCCGCGGTCAATTTTCTGTCTCCCGTGCTGCCGAGAATCAGCAATCCGATTGGCGATTTCTTGCCCAGTACCGGCACCATCAATAGATGACGAATCTTTTCCGACTTCATCAGCTGCCCATCTTCGGGATTCTCGCCGTCTCGCCGAACGGCTTCAGGCTTCCCTCGTGCCAGCAAGTGCGACACACTATCCGTAATTTCGGTGGCCCCCGCTTCGCGCAGAAAGTCCGGCGATACACCCACCGCATGAGTAACGATCAGATGACTGCCTTCGATCAGACGGAACCAGGCCGCCTTGCTTTGCGTTATCCGCTGGACCTCCTCGAGCGCCTTATTCATCATGCCGCCCTGCTGTTGCGCCAGGACGATACTCTCGGTCAAGCCACTCAACGCACTCAATCTCTGGTTGCGAGCGCGCGCCTCCTGGAGCACGATGAGCAGCATGGTCAATCCCAGAGCGACATGGGCGACAGAAAACACTCCACGAGGAATCTGGCCGATCAGAACCTGGCTGGCTAAAAGTTGCCAATCTAAGTGCTGCACAAGAAGAAGCCCAGCCAGCATCCACGCCGCTATTTCTCCACGCCCGCGCCGGGCGCGCAATAAGGCCACGGACGCAGTCAGCAGAATGATGCGGTAAGCCACTTCGAGGGCCACTCGCAGGGGTAAGGAATCGGGCCAGAGTAGAACCCTTGCCACCGCGAATGCCGTGGTGCCCAAAGTCACCCCAACCAGCGGTGTCATCAGGTTTCGCTCCCCGATGTAGGCAAACACCGCGCCGGCAAACAGTCCCATGGCGAGAATGAATGCCGCTTGCTCGACCACCGGGAGGTAAGTCTGTGGGCAGTGCAGCGCCTGCCCTTGCGTCTCCATCAGGCGCGAACCCACCAGCAGCGTCCAGCCTGCCGTCCAGATGGCGAGATAGCGCTCGCGAAATACGGAAAGCACCAGGAGCGAAGCTACGAAGACAATGAGTAGCGCCCACTCTCCTGGCTGGAGCCTGGCGATGGCTGGCTGCGCAACGGTATTCCAAATCGACCAAACGGAAGCGGTCATCTTAAGGTGCACGACTGATCTACACAACTCAGGTACGCGACTCGGTCACAACTCAAGCGAGAATCCTGTACTCAGAAGTCAGTCCGTACCGGTGACACCGGGCGTAACATTCCCCGCCTTCTGAATATCACGCGCCGGGCATGTATCGACGATCTTTCCGGACCTGGATGGTTACTTTCGGTATCTCACGTGAAGAGTAAAATCGCCGATAGAATCTTGAGACCCCAAATGCCGCCCGACAGCATTCTCGTAGTCGACGACGAAGAGGCCATCCGCGAAATTGTCTGCGCCACCCTGGTCGCCTCCGGGTACAGATGCAAGCAGGCCGGATCCGGCCTGGAAGCTCTGGCATTACTCAATTCCGGCGAAGCTTTCGAACTCATGCTTTCCGACCTTATGATGGCGGACCTCGACGGTATTGGCCTGCTCGAACGAGCCAAGGAAAAATATCCCGAAATGCCGGTCGTCATGGTCACCGCGGTTCACGATATTTCTGTGGCGCTGGCCGCCATTCGCAACGGCGCGTACGACTATGTCCTGAAGCCCTTCGAGCGTGAGCAATTACTGAATGCAGTGAAGCGGGCACTGGAAAACCGCCGCCTCAAACACGAGAATCGGACCTATCAAACCAAGCTCGAATTTTTGGTGGAAGCGCGCACCAAGGCACTCCAAAAGGCCATGGCCGACTTGGAGCATTCCTATGACATCACTTTGGAGGCGCTCGGCGATGCGCTGGATCTTCGAGACGCCGAAACCGAAGGCCACTCCCGCCGCGTGACCGCGTTTACCATTGCCATTGCCCGGGAAATGGGCGTGCCCCGCGAACAAATTCTTGTGATCGCTCGCGGCGCGTTCCTGCACGATTTCGGCAAAGTCGCCATTCCGGACAAGATCCTGTTCAAGCCTGGAAAACTGGACGACAAAGAAAAAGAAATCATGCAAGAGCACTGCTATCACGGCTACCAGATGCTCAAGAAAATCCCTTTCCTCCACGAAGCCTGTGAAATCGTATACTCGCACCAGGAACACTTCGACGGCACCGGCTATCCCCGTCACCTCAAGGGCGAAGAAATCCCGCTTGGGGCGCGCATTTTTGCCGTTGCCGATACCCTCGACGCGATCATTTCTAAACGCCCCTATCGTCCCGCCAGATCTCTGGCGGAAGCCCGAGTAGAAATTAAAGCCTGGTCTGGACGTCAGTTCGATCCCGCAGTAGTCGAAGTGTTTATGAGGATGTCGGACGAGGTATTCGAGGATCTACGCCGCGAAGTCGATGCCCAGAATCCCTTCACCGCCGCCGCCAAAGGCGCATCCTCCTAGATTCCAGTTAGGATTTCACAGCGCCATCCTGAGCGTACTTCAGCGTAGCGAAGGATCTCCACTACCATGCTGTGTACGACGGGAGATCCCGAGGCCCGCTGGCAAAAAACGCGGGCTCGTCGGGATGACGACTCCTTAGAGTCCCGTACTTTCCGAAAGATCGCAACCTCCTAAGGCGTCGCCTTCGCCACCGTAATCCGACTGCTATCGACCGTAACCGGACGCTGAATCTCCATCTCAATCGATGTTCCCACGTCCAGCTTCACGTCACTTCCTCGCTTCAGCATGGTCCACGCCACCGCGGCCGCAGCCCCAGCACCGGCTCCCACCCGTGCCCCATTCACTCCACTGGAAAGCCCGCCCGCTAACGCACCTCCGGAAGCCCCGTACACCGCGCCCTTTGCGCTCTCTTCAATTTTCTTGCCGGTATCTTTGTCTTGCTGGATCGTTCCCTCGGAATCCTTCACCGACTTATCATCCGCCCCCGGCGTGTTCTCCACCGATGCCGGCAGCATCACCGTGTATCCGCTGGGAAAAATGATCGATGTAAAGTGCATCAGCAATTCCGCCCGCCCTTTCACCCGCCCCGCGCGCTCGACGTGCGAAATGTTTCCCTGAACATAGGAGCCTGCGGGCACAATCACACGATCCCCAATCACATAGGGAAATGCAGTCTCGGCGTAAACCGAATCGCCTTCGCGAGCATTCTTGGTCGAAATCGCCTGCTTCAGCGAGAGCGGAATTTTCGTGCCAGCCGGAATCGTGAACGTGTTCGGATTGGAAGCAGCAGATACCGCACCTACCGCCGCGGATGGTGCAGTCGCAGTGTCAGGCTTGGGCGGCTCTCCGGTTTGTGCGAGCGCATTACTCGAGACCAGAACCGTGGCCAGAAAAACGCTCAAAAGCCAACGCATGATAAACCTCCACAAATAGGATTCGGACGATCGCGGCCTTCACCTCTCCGAATTAGCCCGAGAATATCACGCTGGCAGCACGCTGGAATAAAAAACGGGCCCCAAGACCGGGCCCGCCGTTAACGGAACGTTCGTAGTTAAGTTTGTATTTACAAACCAGGTCCCGAAGGCGAACTGCCGCCTGAGCCTGACGATCCTGACCCCGATGTTCCAGGATTTGAGCCCGGGTTCGAAGTACCGGGATTAGAGCCGGGGTTCGAGTTGCCAGGATTCGTGGATCCATTCGGAGATGTGCCGGGATTGGCTGAGCCAGGATTCGCGGAACCGGGATTCGACGTCCCCGGCGTCGAGGGATTCGTGCCCTGGTTCGGGTTATTCGGGTTTGCGTTCGGATTATTCGGGTTTGCGTTTGGACTGTCCGGGTCGGTCGTGGAGTCGCCGTTAGGGTTTGTCGGATTCGTACCCGGCGTCGCGTTGCCGTTTCCAGTGGGGGGTTGCGCTGTGCCGCCCGTCGGCGGCTGACCCGTGTTGCCAGTTGGCGGTGCGCCCGTATTTCCCGTCGGCGGCGCGGATGGCGAAGTCTGACCCGGCGCGCCGGAACCTCCCGGCGCAGTTCCAGCTCCACCGCTCCCATGCTGCGCTACCACCCAAGTGGCGGACAACAACAGCACGGCCAATAACATGAACTTTTTCGATGACATCGTGAGGCCTCCAGCATTGAATTTTCTGCCGATCCCTTTGCCGGCCTTTGCTGTGCGCTGGTGAAAGGAATCCATGCTGTGAGTGTGAGCGCAGTGGGCAACCGCGAATATCCAGCAGATGCCGTATGAGGTGGAAAGTGATCGGGTACTCCGCTACCGAAATGAAGACATCGTCACAGTCCGCGACCTTCGCGTACTTTGCGGGTTTCTTCGCGACCTTTGCGGTTAGTTGGCTGACTTTGCGGCGTAAGTCTGCACCCCCTTCAACAGCGAGCACGAAATCCGCCGCTACTTCAGAATCACCGATCCTCTGCCAATCGACGAGATAACGTGCGGAACATCCGGCTGCACCGACTTGCCCGCAGGCTGGGACGCGACGCTCCATGCCTTGGCGAAAGTCTCGCCCGCCTGCATCCTGCCCAGCAGGCCGTCGAGGAAGAGTGAAGTATTCGAGCCCAGCCTCCGCAGCGTCAGCACCACGTTCATCTTCAGCCCCTTCGTCTTGAACCCCGCGTCATAAGCTTCTTGCGGATTATCGTTGCCAATCCAGAAAAGCTTCACTCCGGACTCCGCGGCGGCCGTGAGCAATTCCGTGCCGCTGACCCGGTCGCCGGAAACGTCCGCAATTACGCCACCCGCGCCCACATCGCAAAAGAGATGAAGAATATCGTAGCCGTGGCCAGCCGCGCCGCGCAGCTCTGCAACAGTAGTGAAGGTCGCGGAGGAGGCGGATGGATAGAAGCGCTTATACACGCGCAAGTCGGACTTCAACTCTTCATCAAACTTGATCTTGACCCCAGTTCCTTGCCCAACGCCCAGCTGTCCCACAAGAACTTTTGTTCCGGTGATTTCTTCTTTGCGAAACGAATCCAGAATGCCCATAGTTTTGCCGTCGACTGCTCAATCCGCTGTCTTAGGATGGAGAATTATTTCCGGTACTGCGTGGGTTGCGGACCCTGTTCCAGCGTTTTGCGATCCCAGATCCAACCTTCGCGGGTATAGCTGGCGAGTTCAAAATCCTGCGTAAGTTCCAGCGCATCCACCGGGCAGGCGTCCTCGCATAGACCGCAAAACATGCAACGACTCAAATCGTAGGTGAAGTTCGTCAGCTCCTTGCGGCGGGTCTGCTCGTTGCGCGCACTCGAAACTACAATCAGATTTTCCGGGCAAGCCAGCGCACACAGATCGCAGGCAATGCACATCGTCTCATCGGTATCCGGATTCACATTCAGCCGGGGCGCCCCACGATAGCGCTCCGCCACCTGCGGCCGCTCCATGGGATATTGCTCGGTATAGATTTCCTTTGGATTCTGATAGCGAAACGTAACCTTCAATCCCTGCAGAAGGTCGATCAGAAATACTTTGCGCAGCAGGCTCAGCATAGCCATGACGCGCTAAGCATATCACCGAGCAGTCGCCCGAGGCCACCCGCCTCGGACTGCTCTCTCCACACCGGCGTCCGTAACCAGTCGGTCAAACCCACGCCTACCGGTAGTAGCCGCGCTTGGTGCGCACCACAATATCCCGCCGCTTGAAATCGGGATGCTCCCGGTACACCTCCGGCCGCAACTCCAACTCCACCTTGCAGAACGTACCCTCGGGCTTGGAAGCTTCCGGCTTGTATCCCAGCGTGTAGCGATTGCGCAGCTCGTCGATCAACAAGGCGAGCCGTGCTGCGACCTCGTTCCTGCTGCTGTTGAGCACTGGACCGCCAGTCTCTTCGGCGTATCTTTTCACGTCACCGACACGCGCTCCCGCGAAAAAAGCAAATGGAGTCGCGTCCATGGCCGCCACGACGGCATCGCTTTGCGCAGACTTTTCGATCAGCGCCGAGACCGCGACCCCCGAATGCAACAGCTTGTCCGTTGCCTCGGCCTTCGTGTGCAGGTAGGCTGGCCCCTGCTTGCCCACCGTCTTCTGAGTGAAAGAGTTCTGCAGGTTCGTCGTTCCGTCGGTAAGCCAGACCAGGGCACGGCGGCTCTGCGGGATCGTCGACTTCGTGGCTTGCTCCACCGCCTCATACATATCCTCGTGAATGAATGTGCCGTCTCCGCTTTTCATCTCGGAGGCTTTCTCGACGGCGGCGGCAGCCAGCGATCGGTCCGTGGTGAAATCCTCCAGAAGTTCGGTATGCGAGGAAAATACCATGACCGCAACTTCGTCTTGCGGCTTCAGATGCCCAAGAATCTCGCGTGCCGCTTCGGCCAGCAGCTTGAGAACCGGACGGACGGTCATCGTCAGGTCAAAGAGAAAAACCACTGACAACGGCAGTTGATCGTGACTGAAATAGGTAATGGTTTGGGGAATCCCATCTTCGGAGAGCTGGAAATCGTTCACCCCCAACGAGCCCATCAGCGCGCCGGTTTTTCTGTTCTCGACCAGGGCATCGACCAGGACAAACTCGGAACTTACGCGGATTACCGGTGCGTCTTCGGAACCTGACGGCGAAGACTGAGCGGCGCCCCGCCCGCAGCACAACAGCAGCGAGAGAAATAAAACAGCGCCCAACCGCGAGTGTTTCAATGGCCCGGCAGCCGCTTTGAGTTCTGGTCTCATCATGCTGTTTTAACCTCCACGTCTAATAAATTACTCTCCTTGCCCGCCCTCCGAAGCCATTAGAATTCCCCCCCACCTCACCGGCCCGAGCGCGCGCTTCAGGGAACTTTTGCTGGCTTCCCGTCGTACTCCAACCAGAAGCCGAAACCCGAGGATATTATGCAAGCCTACCTCGCCAAGTTACCGCCTACAGTCCGGATGGTGCTGGCCACCTGCGCGGCCCTGATCGCCTACGTCGTTGTAACCATCGTGGTCCCAGCCGTCGTACACGCTGCAGTACCGGAAGTAGTACGCGAAACGCTGCGCCTGATCTGAACCCCGGCCCCTCAGCTACGAACGCCTCGTCCGGCCGGCCCTAACCTGCCCCGAGCTTGCCGAAGGGGCGAAGGCTGGCCCACCAAGTGTTACCCTGTAGACCATTCTTTGCCAACGCCTAACGAACAACGACCAACGACGGCTTCCGACGAACTCTGGATGGAAGAAGCCCTCCGCGCTGCGCAGCGCGCCCTCGAAGCCGGAGAAGTCCCCGTGGGAGCAGTCGTCATCTGCGCGGGGAAAATCGTAGGCCGCGGATCGAATCGCAACATCGTCGACAACGATCCCAGCGCCCACGCGGAGATCGTCGCCCTGCGCCAGGCCGGTGCGGCTCTCGGAAACCATCGTCTGGCCGACTGTGATCTGTTTGTTACAATTGAGCCGTGCGCCATGTGCGCCGGAGCGATGGTGCACGCCCGCATCAAGCGCCTGATTTTCGGCGCAGACGATCTGAAAGCCGGCGCAGTTCAGTCCGTGATGCAGGTTCTAACTCATCCGCAATTGAATCATCGCGTTGAGATTCGCGGCGGAGTGCTGGCCGGCCGATGCGCAGAAATCTTGCAGGAGTTTTTTCGCAGCCGTCGCTAAAATATCGAATGCTGACGGCTGAGAACTGATAGCCGACAGCTTCCATGCGGAGAGGTGCGTGAGTGGTTGAAACGATCCGCCTCGAAAGCGGACATACCTTAACGGGTATCGTGGGTTCAAATCCCACCCTCTCCGCCATAATTCTTTAGCGTCTGCATCAGCGGACTTCGTTTCTAAGCGCTGCAAGTAGAGCTCGATTCTGCAACTGACCTTTCATGACCGACGTCCTCATCGTTGGAGCCGGGCTGGCTGGTCTTTCTTGCGCCTGCAACCTCGCCAAAAACGGCCTGTCACCACTGCTGCTGGAGGCCAGCGACGGCCTCGGAGGACGCGCCCGCACCGATCATGTCGAGGGCTTTCTTCTCGATCGCGGATTCCAGGTGCTTCTCACCGCCTACCCTGAGGCACAGAAACTTCTCGACTACGCTGCCCTGCAGTTGCGCTGGTTTGAGCCGGGAGCTCTGGTTCGTTTCGACAAAACTTTTCACCGCATCGCCGATCCATGGCGCCGCCCTTCCGCAGCCTTAACAACTCTGTTCTCGCCGGTAGGGACTTTCGCAGACAAACTAAAGCTGGCGAAGCTGCGAGGTTCTTTAGTGAAGTCTGCTGCGCGATCGACGGAAGCCGCGCACAGCGAATCGACCATTCAATTCCTGCGCGATTACGGCTTCTCCCCGAACCTGATCGAGCGCTTCTTCCGCCCATTTCTCGGTGGCATCTTTCTGGAGCGCGACCTCGCAACCGCCGGCGCCATGTTCGAATTTGTCTTTCGCATGTTCTCCATTGGCGACGCTGCGCTTCCCGCGGGCGGTATGGGAACCATCGCGGAGCAACTCGCCAGTCGCCTGCCCGAAGGCGCGGTGCAGTTGCAGCAGACCGTCGTCAAAGTCGAGCCCGGAGTGGTAACCCTTGCGTCGGGCAAAGAAATAAAGGCGCGTTCGATCGTCGTGGCCACCGACAGAAGCGCCGCAGCCATGCTTCTGCCCGAAATCACTTCCGCGCCTTCGAACTCGACCACTTGTTTTTATTTTGCCGCCGAGAAGACTCCCGTGTCGGAGCCGATCTTAGTCTTGAACGGCACGGGTGAAGGTCCGATCAACAATCTCTGCGTCCCCAGCCGGGTATCCGCGTCCTACGCGCCCAAGGGCTTGCACCTAATCTCCGCCAGCGTCATCGGAAATGGCGGCCTGCCTACGAACGAACTCTTGCACCAGGTCGAAGATCAGCTCACCCAATGGTTCGGCGAACCGGCGCGTCACTGGCGATACCTGCGCTCCTATTGGATTCCAGACGCGCTGCCGCAACTTATCTCAGTTCCCAATGGAATCTGCCCTCCGCAAAATCTGGTGCGTCCTGGCATCTATGTCTGCGGCGATTATCGTGAAACCGCTTCCATCAACGGAGCTCTGATATCGGGGCGAAAAACTGCGGAAGCGATCCTGGAGAATGTGAAAGCTCGAAATCACCAAGGGAAGGTATTGAACCGCGGTACTTAAGATAGGAAATTTCCGGAACTTCTACGCGACCGAAAAATATTCCCATCTCGAACCTCGTTTTAACTGGCAGCCCGTCTGCGTGCGGCCTTTCCTATCGACCTCGGCTTGATCGCGCCGTTTCGCCTTAAGCCATCGCCAGTCGCTTCCCTGACCCTCTGCGCGCTGGTCAAGTCCCAGCGGCAAAGCACGCAACGCATCGCCACCGTGTAAACAAAGTGCGCGTACGCCGGACAACGAACATTTGTGCACGCTTTGGTAAGCATCTTCGAACCGCCCATCCAATTGTGACGGTAGCATGCTTCCAGCCCGCGGCAACGCGCATTTTCAGCGGCGAATCATCGAATTTGTTTCTCCAACCAGCCCCAGATCTGCCCGGGAAAAGTGGTCCTCGAAATCCCTTTCCTTCACTTGCGCAGCAGAATCTTTTCAACCTGTTGAAGATGATTGATATCGTGCCCGGCGAACATGAGGACGATGCGCTCGCATGGTTTCCTGACCACGCTCGGCGTGCATCCCATAGTGCTTCCACTGGTCCGGGGTCAGTGACTTCAACAGCGCAAGGTTGGCTTCCCGAAGCGCGCGAAATAATTCCAACGACTTGCGCGGATCGCGCTTCTCGTAATGGCCGCTCGTCACCCATGCATCCTGATCGAATGCCGGGATAGGAGTTCCCGGCGCCCCTAAAATCAGCCGCATCCGAAAACTGCCCACGGTCTCGGTGTCGGCAAGATGCGCCAGTATCTCACTTACCGACCACTTGTCAGGCGCCGGGCGCTTTCGCAACTTGGTTGTGGATACGCCCTCAATGAGTCGCCCAAGCTTTTTCGCCGTCGCCAACTGCACCGCTAAAGGCTCATTGCCTTCGGCGTATCCGCTGATGCGCTGCATATATTGCTGCACCGTTTCTTTCATTCAGTCCTACCTCGAAGTCTGAGTAGTCGATTTCGCAATCAATTTTAAATGAGCGCAAAAAAAACGGAGCGCATTTCACGCTCCGCCTTTCAAACTTGCTTTTTACTGTTACTCAGCTACGACCATTTCAGCGACCGCCAGCGTGACCCCCACCGCCGCCATGGAAACCGCCGCTTTCACCACCGTGGAAACCGCCGCCCTCACGCCCACCGGCCATCATTGCTCCAGAGTGGAAAGCCCCGCGCTCCGCTCCGGCACCGGTGTAGACGCCATGAGCATAGGCTCGGCTGGTCGCATAGTGCGCCCCCCAGGCGTGAACATCAGCCGCGTTGAAAGTGTGGTAGAAATTCCCCGCGTAGAACGGAGCCCGGTAAACCAACCCCGGCGAATAAAATCCCCAGCCGAACGGGCTGTAGAAAATTCCACCCACCGGCAGGAATGTATAAGCCGAGAACCACGGATCCCAGTACCAACCGCCAAAACCCCAGCCCGGACCCCAGCCGGCGCCATAAAAACCCGCGCCGTAGAAGCCCGCGCCCCAGTAAGGTCCCCATCCACCGGTGTACACAATGTGAGCCGCGTTCACGTTCGCTTCGGCTTCGTAGTCGGACCGTAAGCTGCTCCAGCGATAAAGGTCGTCGCCGTTCTCAGCTTTCTTGTTGAACTTCTCACTCTTCTCCGACGCGCTCGCCGTGACTGACAATTCATGATCGGCCTTCAGCTTAATCTGCCGTGTGCCGACATCCACGTCGGCCTCGCCATCGAATACGCGCATCTGATTCTGGTCCAGGTTGAAGTCATAAAGCCCCGGCTTCAGAATTCTCGCGCTCGAGTCCCCTTCATCCACCCGCAAATTGTTTTGCGGATAAATCTGGTCGACCTCGATAATGGCATGACCTTTCACAACCCTCAGCTCGGTGTTCTCCAGACCGGAGGCGACCATCTTCACCGAAGAATTGTCGCCCACTCGCAAAAACACCCCAGGGGTCAGGAGGATCTCCACCTTCCCGGCTTCAGTGTTCAGCGACTCTCCGACCTGCACCGTTGTTTTTCCATTTTGATCGAGCGGCTGGTCGTCCACATAAGCCTTACCCTCGATGTAGTTCACCGTGCCCGGCACCGCTGAATTTGCGGGCGCGTTGTTATTCGTTGCGTTATTACTCGCCCACAGCGGCACGGATAAAATCATCGCGAGAAGAAAACCCGCGAATCCTTGTACCTTGATTGCTTTCATAAAGCTTCATCCTCCCTATCCAATTCCTGCTCTGCTCGTACTGCCTGTTTGTACTTCATTGGATGATGCGAAAGGGGCGAACGATGCCTATACAGGTTGTTGACAGCAAATGAGTTAGTGGTGGTTGAAATGAGCCATCTGGCTGAAATTAACCAGTCAGTTAGATGGGTGTAGACGGGCGGTCGCGGCCCTGTAGATCCTAAGGTACGGTGCCGAATGTAGTTAAGGAGTGAGAGCACACGGGCGAAAACGGTCACTCTGCGGTGGTACTGAGCGGATACATGATCGTACGTAGGTCGCACGTTTGATCGAACATCGTGAAAATGATTCCACCTCCTCGTTGACAATTGCCTCCCTGCACAGGCAAACTACCGCATTCGCTAAATGCGGCGGGCGGCGAAGCCCTTCGGGGCAACTCAAAGAACAGGTGCGGGCTCAGGACGTAATCCATCGCCATGGAGCAACAGCTCTCCTATACCCTCGATTCCACTCTCGAAACAGTGGACCATGCGGAAGAAAGCGCCACCCGCATTGCCACCGAATTGGGCTTTGGAGAGGAAGAGGTCATGCAGATTTCCATGGCCGTCCGCGAAGGCGCAGTCAACGCAGTCCTTCACGGCAATAAATATGCGCCCGATAAAAAAGTAGTCCTGGCCTTCGAGAAAAATTCCGACGGACTGGTGATCACCATTCGGGATCAGGGTAAAGGGATTGACTTGAACGGCATTCCCAATCCCCTGGCCCCGGAAAATCTGCTGAAGACTTCCGGCCGCGGCATTTTTTTAATGCGATCTTTTATGGACGTGGTGGAAATCCGCCCGTCCCCGACAGGTACTGAAGTGAAATTGATCAAGCACGTCCACGGGCCATCCGTGGGCCACAAGGAGGCTTCTCAGTGAGCATGAAACTTAGCACCCGGCAGGTGGATGGAGTCACGATCGTGGACTGCAGCGGACGCATCACTCTGGGCGAGGGCAGCGTCACTTTGCGCGACACCGTGCGCGACCTACTGGCGAAAGGCAACAAGAAAATCATCTTGAATCTCGGCGAAGTCAATTACATCGACAGCTCCGGCATCGGTGAACTGGTCAGCGCCTTCACCACCACCAAAAATCAGGGCGGCGAACTGAAACTGCTGCACCTCACCAAGAAAGTTCACGACCTGCTGCAAATCACCAAACTTTACACCGTCTTCGACGTGAAGGACGACGAAGCCGCCGCGGTCAAAGGCTTCAAGTAATTTCGGAACCAGGAACCATCCGATAAAAACCGCGCGTGTGAAAACCGATGCGGGTTCCCCATCCTAATCTCGCCGTCCTTTTGGGGGAGAATAGGGTGGGGATTTAACTTTATGTATTGCTAGCTTGGCCCCATTGTCACCCCGGGCCGAGCAGTCGAGATACTTCCCCCCGTTGCCCACTGAGTCAATTCTCCTCCGGATCGTGCCGGTCAGTAAGAGATTCCTTCGACCTTCTGAAGCCGCGCAGACTCTGGTCCAGGCAGGTTCGCGAAGGCGCAGCCTCTGAACGTTGTGCCTTTCAAACCAAATCCGAGATACACCATTACCCCGCCGTCCCTGAGTCTTTCGACTTTGCCGCCTAAACCAACGGCCACAGTTGACAAGCGGCGAAGCTAGGTTAAAATCCTTCTCGTCTTCGCGCGTTTCCCCGTAGAGAAGCCCGTCTGTCCCGAGTTCAATCTATTTTTAGAGAGGTATCGATCGTGATGCTTTTATTACAGAAGGCGTCTCCCTATGTTGGCGGCGCGAGGTTCCTCATCATCAGGCTGACCCGTATCCTGTGCGGCATCGCCATATTTCTATTTCCCTTGTTTGGTTCCATGGCCCACGCGCAGGTGGTGCGAACTGGTTACACCACGATTGTGGCGAGCAATAGCGCCAAGTGTGTCGACATTTCGGGAGCCTCGTCCGCGGCGGGAGCCGGTGCGATTCAGTGGCACTGCAACTTCGCGTCGAACGAGCAGTGGACGGTGAAGCCCTACGGCGGGTATTCCCGCATCATGGAAGAGCAGACCGGGGATTGCCTGGTGGTGTCGGGCTCCAGCACAGCGGCGGGGGCGGCACTGGTGCAGGAGCCATGCAAGGGAGCGAGCAACGAGTTGTGGTCGTTCGTGGCCAACGGAGGCAACTTCCAGATCATCAACAAAAACAGCGGGCAATGCGCCAGCGTGAGCGGCGGAAGCGATGCGGATGGCGCGGCGATGGAGCAATGGCCGTGCGCGACGGCCGCGAATTTTCTCTTCACATTTTCTTCCGGACTGTTCACATCCACCACGCTGGCCGTCCTGCAGGCGGCGCAAAGCGGGCAGTGCATGAACGTTTCCGGAGGCAGCCACGCCGCGGGTGGAAGCATTATTCAGTGGCCGTGCGCGGGCGCGGCCAACGAGCAATGGACTTTCGTGCCGACCTCCGGCGGCTATTACGAAGTGGTCTCGAACAACAGCGGGCTTTGCCTTTCGGATAACGGCAGCACGGCGCTCAGCACCGACATGTTGCAGGAGACGTGCAGCAGCACGAATCTCAGCGATTTATTCACCTTGATCCCGGTGGGCGGGTCGTATGAGCTGGCGGTGGCGAACAGCGGCTTGTGCATGTCGGTCGCGGGCGGGAGCCAGAATGCGGGAACCGTGGTGCAGGAGTGGACCTGCTCGGGAGCGAACTATCAGTTGTGGAGCTTATCGGCGGCAACGCTTCCCTCCAGTTGGACGGGCGTGATTCCGCTGGCGGTGGATCCCATCGCGACCGCGAATTTGTCGAACGGCAACCTGCTGATGTGGTCGGCTTATAACGAATACAACTACGAAGGCGACATTGGAGATTCCGCCAGCGGCCAAACCTATACCACCGTGTTCAATCCCTGGACGGAGACTTCGACGGCGATCTTAGTCACCAACACGGAGGACGACATGTTCTGCCCGGGGACCGCGAATCTGTTTAATGGGGAGATTCTGGTGAACGGCGGCAGCAGCAGTCCGAAGACCAGCCTGTACAACCCCGTGACGGGCGCGTGGACGACCGACGCGCTGATGAACATCCCGCGCGGCTATGAAGCGGACACGGTCTTGACCAACGGTTCGGTGCTTACGTTTGGGGGATCGTGGAGTGGCGGCATCGGTGGCAAGTCAGCCGAAGTGTGGACCGAGGGTGAGGGCTGGACGGTGCTGATGGACGTGCCCGAGACGACCATCATCGGGCCCGATCCGCAGGGCACGTATCGCGGAGACAATCATTTGTGGCTGTTTTCCGCGCCCAACGGCGAGGTCTTCCACGCCGGGCCGAGCGCCCAGATGCACTGGATTACGACCACCGGCAACGGCAGCATCACGTCGGCGGGAAACCGGGGCAACGATCCTTATGCCATTAACGGCAGCACGGTTTTGTATGACGTGGGCATGATTATGAAGACCGGGGGGGCTCCCGCTTATCAGGATGCGAATGCCGAAGCGAATACTTACGTCATCAACATCAACAACGGAACCGCGGGAGTCACGGTCACGGAGACCGCGCCGATGGCCTATCCGCGCGCTTTCTCGAACGGCGTGGTTCTGCCCAACGGGCAGGTGATGGTGGTCGGCGGGCAGACTTATCCCGTACCCTTCTCCGATGCAACTGCGATTCTGATTCCGGAAATATGGGACAACGTCACGCAAGTGTTCCGCCAGCTCAATCCCATGCAAACCCCGCGCGTCTACCATAGCAGCGCCATTCTGTTGCAAGATGGCCGCGTGTATGTGGGCGGCGGCGGGCAATGTGGGGAAGGTTGCTCGGCAAACCACTTTAATACCGAGATTCTCTCCCCGCCTTATCTGCTGAACGCCAACGGCACGGCTGCCACGCAACCGGTGATTTCGTCCGCGCCCAGCACGGCGGTGTTGGGGAGCAACATCGCGGTGACTACCGCATCGCCGGTGGTTTCGTTCGTGCTGATGCGCCTGTCGTCTGTAACCCACACGGTGAACAACGACCAGCGGCGCATTCCGCTGCAAATTGCATCCACCAGCGGCAGCAGTTCTTACACGCTGACGATTCCATCGAATCCGGGGATCGTGCTGCCGGGCTACTACTGGTTGTTCGCCTTGAATGCACAGGGGGTGCCGAGTGTGGGCGCGGTTATTCTTATCAGTTAGTTTTTGTGCGGTGTTATTGTGTGCGGTCCTATTTTGTGCGGTCTTATTTGGTCCTGCCCTGGTGCAGGCTGGATCGGGAGTTTCAGTACTGCGGGGAGGGGCGCTGTTCGAGGGCAAAGAGGCGTTAAGCGGCAGGATCCGGGGGCACGACGAGACCTTGCCGGCGGAAGTGATACGCTGCGCGAACTGTCATGGGGCGGCGGCGAGCCGGCGGCTATCGCGCGTGGCCGCTCCGCATCTTGATCGCGGGCTGTTGCTGGAGTTCCATGCGCGGCGCGGAGGTCCGCCCTCGCGCTACGATTCGGCATCCTTCTGCCGGCTGCTGCGCACGGGCGTGGACCCGGCGCAGATTGTGATTGCCCGCGAAATGCCGACGTATGAGGTCGACGATGCGCAGTGCGGAAGCCTGTGGAACTTTCTGCTGGGAAAGGACGGCAGTGGGGATGAAAAGCACTGATCGTCTTGGGGTCGCATCGACAGAAAACTTCGGGGCTTCGCGGCGGGAGTTTTTGCGGGGGTTGCTGGGAGCGGCTCCCGCACTGGCGCTTCCATTTTTCGCCGAGCGGCTGCCTGCCCAAGCGATCGTCCAAGGACACGGCCAGATCAAGCCACCGGAGCCGGTTCCCGACGTTGCCCTGCTCGGCAGCGACGGCGCTTCTACGACTTTCCTGCGGATGGTGCAAGGCCGCGCCACCGCCGTGCAATTGATGTATACCTCCTGCAGCAGCATCTGCCCGATTGAGGCGGCAATCTTCCAGCGGGTGCAGAACAAGCTGCCGGACATGGCCGCGCGCGGGACGCAGTTGCTCTCGCTCAGCGTTGACTCGCAAACCGACTCGCCCGCGGCGCTGGCCGCATGGCTTAGGCGTTTCCACGCCGGCCCGTCGTGGCTGGCGGCGGTGAGCGGCGCTCAGGATGCTCTGCGGTTACAGGACTTCTTTGGAAAAGGAAGCGACTCGGGCGATCACTCGAACCAGGTCAGCATCCTGGACCGCCAGGGCAGGTTGGTGTGGCGCACTTATGAATTGCCCACGGCAGAGGAAATTATCGGGGTTCTGCGGAAGCTTTAGTGGCCGTGCGAATTGCGGGTAGTGACGCTGTTTGCGGTGAACCAGTTTGCGGTGAACAGTTTGCGGTGGACCAGAGAAGAGGTCGAGTTTTGATATTTTTGGCAAACAACATCACTGGCGAACTGCGCTTGAGGAGACAGGCTGCGCCGCGATGGGGTAAAATTGTGGGGCGGAGGGGACTCAAGCCGCAGCCGTTGCCGCCTTCCGCGTGTCGCCAGTTCCTGCTCCGCCCCATCGACAACCTTGCCGATAAATCGGGAGGATTGGGTGTGCAAGTTGCGAGAAAAAACTAGAAGAAACCAGGAGAAATGAATTATGGCAGTTGGAGCGAAAATCGCAAAAACCGCGGATCGTAAGAAGGTGATGGATACGAGCAAGAGCACGGATTGTCCTAAATGCGGCAAGACGACGCGGATTGTGAAGCGGATGAAAGACCGCGAGCGCGGCGTGCCGGGCGGGATTTATATTTCGTGCTCGGCGTGCGAGTTTTTCGAAAAGCTGTAGAGCGGATTTGCAGTTAATCCTTAAGGGCTCGGAGTATAGGGGCGTAGCTTCCCGGCTCCGGGCTCTTTCATTTTGCTGCAAGGTGCAGCCCAAGAAATGTACGTACACTCGTATTGACAGCGCGACATAGGGGGCAGTAAACTTGAGCGATCGGAAGCGGTCATGCGCTTTGAGTGGGACGAAGCGAGGAACCAGCGGAACGTTCTAAAGCATGGCATCCGCTTCGAGACCGCTATTCTGGTGTTTGATGACCCGAATGCGTTAACGGAGCGCGACGAATCATCCGAGGAAGAGGAGCGCTGGATCACTTTTCGGGGCCATTGGCCAGAGAGCGATTCTTGTCGTGGTGCATTCATACCTAAACAGGGAGGGGGATGATGTGGTCCGTATCATCTCCGCCCGTGCGGCAGAGTCGCGCGAAAGGAAAACGTATGAGGAAGCTAACCAAGGAGCAAAAGCAGGACATCGCCGCCATCGCGGCCATGAAAGATGAAGACATTGATTTTTCCGATATTCCTCTCAAGCTTGACTGGAGCAAAGCCGAGATCGGAAAGTTCTATCGTCCGCCTAAAAAGGCCGTGACCATGCGACTGGACGGAGATGTTATCGATTGGCTGAAGAGCTACGGCAAGGGATATCAGACGCGAGTGAATCTGTTGTTGCGGCATGCGATGGCTAGTACTGCGTCCGAAAGTCGCGGTGGAAAAAAGACGATGGTGCGCCGGTCAATGCGGTCCTCCGCTTAGGCTCTAGAATTCGGATGGGCGATGGAGACGATCGGCACTGAATCTTCCGTCGGCAGATTTGTCCCTGGTCAAAGTGAATAAGGTCCGCTCGACAGCCTTTACACGGCAACTGTGACGGAGGTTTCCGTCCTGGTCACCGGGCGGTAGAGGGTGTCGCGCTCGATGGGCTCTCGGCCGGCAGCGCGGATCAGGCGCTCCAACTCTTCGCGGCGCATGCCTTGCGGCGTGGTCGCGCCCGCATCGTGGTAAATTTTTTCTTCGATCACCGTGCCGTCCATATCATCGGCGCCGAAGCGCAATGAGATCTGGGCGATCTTGGAGGTCATCATCTGCCAGTAGGATTTGATGTGGGGGAAGTTGTCGAGCACGAGGCGGCTGACGGCGATCTGCTTGATGTCCAGCATTCCTGTGGTTTTGGGCAGATGTTGCAGCGCGGTGTTTTCGGGATGGAAAGCTAGTGGGATGAAAGTTTGAAATCCACCGGTTTCGTCCTGTAGAGCGCGTAATTTCATCAAGTGGTCGACGCGGTCCTCGTCGTTTTCTACGTGACCGTAGAGCATGGTGGCGTTGGATTTTAATCCAAGCTGATGCGCGATTCTGGCGGTATCGAGCCACTCATCGCCATCGATCTTGTGATCGCAGATGATGTGGCGAATCCGGTCGGAAAAAATCTCGGCGCCGCCCCCGGGAAGCGAATCCACGCCGGAGGCTTTGAGCTGTTGCAGGGTCTCGCGAATGGAAAGCCTGGCGCGCTTGGAAAGATATGCAACCTCAACCATAGTAAAAGCTTTGAGGTGGACTTGCGGAAAGCGCTGCTTCAATCCGGAGCAGAGGTCAAGAAAATATTGGAAGGGCAGGTCTGGATGCAATCCGCCAACGATGTGAAACTCGGTGACGGCCTCGCTGTATCCCGAGGCTGCGGTCTCGAAAGCTTCTTCGAGCGCCATGGTATAAGCGCCGGGAGAATCTTTTTTTCGTCCGAAGGCGCATAGGCGGCATGCGGCAACGCAAACGTTGGTGGGATTGATGTGGCGGTTTACGTTGAAGTAAGTTCGGTCGCCGTGCATGCGTTCGCGAACCCAGTTGGCCATCCAACCCAAAGCGAGCATGTCGGCGGTACGGTAGAGAGCGAGAGCGTCGGCGGAATCCAGGCGTTGGCCGGAAATCACTTTATCGTGGATCGACTCCAGGCGCAGATCGTCGGTTTGAAATGGGTGGGAATGGCGCGGCACAGGCATCTACCTGATGATATCGCAGGATGATAGCGGAAGTCACAAAAACTAGAATTCTATAGCGGCGCGTTTTTTCTGACTTAACGAGTGATCAAATCGAGCTTCGCTCGACCGGACAGCCGAGGGCGGCTGTCCCCACATGGACATCTTTTGCAAAATCCTAGTGTCCGGCGATGATGCGGTCGCTTATTCTGTCGTACTCCGATTGCGAGATCACGTGGCGAGCTACGAGTTCATTCGCATTTCTAAAGGGACGCTCCGCGATGATGCGACTGGCGTCGCGCTCGGTGATTCCGGGCAGGTTGAGAAGGTCTTCGCGGGAGGCATTGTTGATGTTGATAGCCTTGTCGCTGCTCATGCCTTCCTTGACGCCTTCGGCCACGGCTTTGGCATCCCGGCGCATGGTTTCGGTGGCTTCGGCGGTACGCCGGCGGATTTCATCAGGATTGTCGCGATTGGTGGTGCAGGCCGTGATGCCGGCCAGCGCAAGCAGAGGGAGGATTATTGAAAGTGAGCGCAGATGGTTTTTACACGACATGTTTTTCAGATGCGATCGGAGCAGATCCGGTTGCGAAATAAAGTAACTACATTGCCTCCCGATGCGTGACCCAGAGCCACGTCCTGTACAATTTTCCTTCTCATGAAATCGTGCGCAAAATTGTGCGTTGTCATCGCCACTCTTCTGCTTCTTGTTCTAGCGATGTCGATTCTGGGAGCGCATGCGGAACCGATTGCGCAGCTGAAGGCCACCGATTACGTCAATGACTTTGCCCACGTTCTGGATCAGAACACGATTGCGCAGATGGACGAAATCTGTCGCCAGATCGATGAAAAGGCTCATGCCCAGATCGCGGTTGTCACGATCAAATCGCTGGACGGCGCGGATATCGAAAGTTACGCCGTCGATCTTTTCCACCAGTGGGGAGTGGGTAGTAAGTCCACCAATCGTGGAGTCCTGATTCTGTACGCGATTGACGACCATCGTGCTCGTATTGAAGTCGGCTATGGGCTGGAGCCGATTCTGCCGGATGGAAAGGTGGGAGGGTTTCAGCGCGAAGCGGTGCCGCTGATGCGCGCGGGCAGCTACAGCCAGGCGTTGCTGTTGGTGACCTCGCGGGTGGCCGCGGTGATTGCGGAGGATGCGGGGATCCAGCTTACGACGCCGCAACCGGCTGCGCCCGAGGAAAATGACCCGCGACCGAAGCATGGTATGTCGGCGGGCAGCGTCATTCTGCTGATCATCATCGTCATCGTCATTCTGGTTACGCCGCTACGCACCTTGCTGTTTTGGATGTTGTTCTCGGGAATGTTTGGCGGCGGGGGCTATCGCGGTGGGGGAGGGTTCGGGGGTGGTGGAGGGGGTTTTGGCGGAGGCGGCGGCTTTGGTGGGTTCGGGGGTGGGAGTTCGGGGGGCGGGGGAGCCAGCAGCAGTTGGTAGCAAGGAAGGCGCAAATGATTCCGGAGAAAAAGATTAACGAGTTTGTCGAACGTCTGCGAATCGCTGCGGGAACAAATCTGGAGAGTGTGATCCTGTTCGGATCAGCCGTGGCGGGAGATTTTCACCCCGAATTCTCGAACGTAAATTTGTTCTGCGTGGTTCGCGACGGTTCGTTCGCTTCATTACAGGCGTTGGCTCCCGCCGTGAAGTGGTGGGACGCGCAGAAGCAGCCGCCGCCTTTGTTCATGACACGGGATGAAATGATGCGGTCGGTTGACGTATTTACGATCGAGTTGCTGGACGTGCAGCAGCATCACCGGGTCATTTTCGGCGACGACGTGGTGCAGGGACTTAAGATTCCCCTCGATTTGCATCGCGTGCAGGTGGAATACGAACTGCGGGAGAAACTCGCGCTGCTGCGCCAACACTTGTTGCTGGCGACTGGGAATGATTCGCGGATGTGGGAAGTGATGGTGCGGTCGGTGTCCTCGTTCGCGACTCTTTTCCGTCATGCCCTGATCGTGCTGGGTCATAAGGCTCCAGTGGGGAAACGCGATGCAGTGCAGTCCCTGGCGGGGGTGATTGGATTTGACGCTTCGGGAGTCTTGCACGTGCTCGATGTAAGAGAGAAGAGAGCAGAGCGAAAAAGTTTTGACGCGGCAGACGTCTTTTCACGATACCTGGCGGCGATCGAGCAGGTAACATCGGCAGTTGATAGAATGCTGGACTCGGGTGGGTCAGGTTCTTCACAGAGTTTTGCAGAGCGTTAGGAGAATGGCATGAGCAAAGGATTGATCGTTGTTTTGGCCGTCATCGGATTCGTGGTGCTGGTTGTGTTGTTTGCCTTCGGCCAATATGTTTCGGTAAAGAACACGCTGGTCGGCAAGAATGAAGCGGTCAAAGCGGCGTGGTCGCAGGTGGATATCGTTCTGCAGCGGCGGGCCGATTTAATTCCGAATCTCGTGGAAACGGTGAAGGGATACGCCCAGCAGGAGGTCACGGTATTCGGCGACATCGCGAAGGCGCGGTCGGCGCTGCTTTCCGCGGGATCGCCGCAAGAGAAGATCGCGGCGAACGGACAACTCGATGGAGCTCTGGGACGACTGCTGCTGGTGGTGGAAAATTATCCTCAGCTAAAGTCCAACGAGAATTTCTTACGCTTGCAGGACGAACTGGCGGGGACGGAGAATCGCATTGCGGTCGAGCGCAAGCGCTACAACGACACTTTGCAGGATTACAACACTTACGTACAGCAATTTCCCAATAGTTTTTTTGCGGGCATTGCAGGTTTCAAGCCGAATGAAGCTTATTTTGAAGCGTCACCAGCCTCGCGCGAGGTGCCGAAGGTGAACTTCTCGAGTCCGGCCGCACCGGCTCCGCAAGCGACGCCGCAGCCGGCACCTGCACATTAGGTCGCAACAGGATGCGAATGGAGCGAAGTCAGGCGGGCAGTTCCCAGCCTTCGTCCTTCATCTTTTTGTTGGTCCAATGCTGAAGCTGTTCGAATAAGGCGGGATCGATCACGGAGAAGCGAACGCCAACGCGGCCCTCGTCACCCATCCAGACGATGCGGGCTTTGGCTCGAAAAACCGATTCGCTGTCGGGGAGCGGAAAGCTGACTTCGAGAAGTCCGGAGAAACGCATGGGGTCCTTCAGGCCATCGAGCCCCATACCGCCGGTGCTCAAATTCACCCCCTGCACAATCGCTTCCTCGCCTTGCTGATTTTTCACCGTAACCGTGAGCTGGGTGCGGGCGCGGAAGAATTTTTGCTGTTCGAGACTGATGGAGCCCAGCGGGCTGGCGCCATCGCCGGCGGGAACGTTGATGTGGTATTCCTTCAGCTTACGGCTCAGGGTGCGACGCGAAATGCCCAGCTGCTCGGCCGCCTGGGCGCGGTGCCCGCCGCTTCTCTCGAGAGCGCGAATGATCATTTGTTCTTCCATGCTGTCGAGGTTGCCCACCGGGATGGAAGCGGTCTGACGCAGCGCGGTTGGACTGCCAGACATCGCAGCGGTGATTTGCTCGGGCTGAATCTCGCGATTTACAGCCTGGACCGAGACCCGGGCGACGAGATTGCGCAGTTCGCGCACATTTCCCGGCCAGGAATAAGAAAGCAAGGCGGAGACCGCGGCAGGTGTAAACGAACTAGCGGAATTCTTTAGGCCAAGAAAATATTCGGCCAGTGCGACGATATCTTCCGGCCGCTCGCGGAGGGGCGGGACCCGCAATTGAAATTGTCCGAGGCGATGAAAAAGGTCCTCGCGAAAACGGCCGGACGTCACGGCTGCATCCAAATCCTGATTGGTGGCGGCGACGATGCGGACATCGACAGTGATTTTCTTATGACCTCCCAGTCGATAAAAAGGATATCCATCCAACACCCGCAGCAATTTGACTTGAGTTTGCAGTTGTAGTTCTCCGATTTCGTCGAGGAACAGCGTGCCCTTGTCCGCCATCTCAAATAGACCGGGCTTGGAAACATCGGCTCCGGTGAATGCGCCTTTCTCATAGCCGAAGAGCTCGCTCTCCACCAGGTTCTCTGGGAGCGCCGCGCAATTAATATCAACCCAGGGGCGACTGCGACGATGCGACGAGCGATGAATGGTGCGCGCGATCAGTTCCTTGCCAGTTCCGGTTTCCCCGGTGATCAGGACTGTTTCGGTGTGGCCGGCGACGCGATCGGTCATCTTCATGAAGCGATGCATGAGCGGGCTGGCCAGCACAAAAAGTGAGCCGTCGATTTCTCGCGAAGTGAGCTTAGGCGATTCATCTTCGTCTTCGAGCGTGGCAAGCGCGCCAGGGACAGTCCCAGCTTTCCTCTGGGTTGAGACTTTTGCCGCGGCGACAGTATCAGCCGACGAGGGCAAGAATAATGCGATCATCCCAGTTGGGACGGCGCGGCCATCCCGTAACAGAGATAGCGAAAACTCAACCTGGAAATCTTTCCCGTCTTGCCCTCGACATTGGCATTGAGATCGATATTGTCCCGCGCCAAGAATTTCGGTCAGCATCAGCTTTTCAATCTGCGGTGCACGAAACTCCTCGCTTGACAGAATGTCTACCAAATTGCTGCCCAGAATTCGCCGATGAGCGCTATGGAACAGTTCCGCGGCGGCCGCGTTGCAAGCGGTGACACGGCCTTCCATATCCGCAGATAAGACAGGGATGGCCCAAGCAGTTTGCCCGCCGGCAGAGATTGCTGTTTCGCGGACTAACTCAGCATTGACAGAGCCCGAGCCTGCCGAAACAAGCACCCGCGAATTTAGATCTAAGGTTGACATCTCTCGTGCGTTTGGACTTGATCTTTACACAAAGAAACCCGGTCGAAGAAAGTATGCAGCCTAGCAGCATGACTAAAGTAATTGACCTCCCGCCGCCAAGCCTGACAAAGCAGTTGAGGATGATTTTGTGTTACGACGGTAAGCTATTTAAAACATTGCAAACACAATACGATTCTCCTAATCAGGTCCAGACTGCGGGATTGCGGGGAGAGTTGTATCCACGTGTGCGGTGCCGACTGCCCGGCCAGGGAAAAAGAGCGGAGAAGAAGAACGAACGAAGGAATGTCGACGCAGACAAAATTATTTGTCGGGATCACTTCCTCGATCGGAATGATCGTGCTGTGCTCCGCCCTTTGGCGCTGGCAGTCAGCGGATATTACGCGGTTCCTTTGTTATCTGGCGATCGCCGTTTTGGCCTCTGGGTTGAAAGTACAGTTGCCCGGCATCGACGGCACCATGTCGGTGAACTTCCTGTTCATTCTTCTGGGCGTAGTTGAACTCACTTTGCCGGAAACCATGGTGATTGGCTGCACCGCCAGCCTGGTGCAGAGCATATGGCCGGCACGGAAGAAAATCGATCCGGTAAAAGTTCTCTTCAACGTATTCGGCATGATGGCGATTGCCAGCGCCCTGTGCTATGGAACTTACCATCGCCTGGATGCCAAGGCATTCGCCGGCAAGCCAGTGCTGCTGATGTTGGCAGCGTTGGTTTTCTTTCTGGCGAATACTCTGCCGGTTTCGATCATCATCGCCCTCACGGAACACAAATCTGCGAGAAAAATCTGGTCGGAATGTTATTTTTGGTCCTTTCCGTATTACATGGTAGGGGCCGCTGCGGTGGGACTGGTGGGGGTTATCAATCGCAAAGCCGGATGGCAAACATCGTTGCTGGTATTGCCACTGATTTACTGGGTCTACCGCTCGTACCGTCTTTATCTGGCGCGCCTTGAGGCCGAGAAGGATCGGGTCGAAATCGAAAAGCGGCACGTGGAAGAAATCGCTTCGCTGAATATGCGGACGATCGAGGCTCTAGCGTTAGCCATTGAAGCCAAGGATCACACAACCCACAAGCATCTCCAGCGGGTGCGTACTTACGCTATAGAAATCGCCAAAGAGCTTGGTCTGTCGGCGGACGAAATCGAAGCGTTGCGCGCGGCAGCGCTGCTGCACGACATTGGCAAACTCGCCGTACCGGAACACATCATTAATAAGCCGGGCAGGCTCACCCCGGAAGAGTTCGAAAAGATGAAGGTGCATCCGGTGGTAGGAGCGGAGATTTTGGATCGCGTCGCCTTCCCTTATCCCGTGGCGCCTATCGTGCGTTCGCATCATGAACGCTGGGATGGCACGGGGTATCCCGCGGGACTGGCGGGCGAAGAAATTCCGATTGGAGCGCGTATTCTCGCGGTGGTGGATTGCCTGGATGCGCTCGCTTCCGACCGCCAGTATCGACCCGCCATTCCGCTCGATCAAGCCATGGCAAAAGTGAAAGAAAAGGCCGGAAGCTGGTTCGATGCGAACGTCGTACGGATTCTGGAGGAGCGATACGTCGATCTAGAACAGCGCGCCCAGACCTTAGAGGGAGGCTTCGTCCCGAGCGGTTTCGCGAAGGACATTCACGTGGAACGGGGCATCGCTCCAGCCGCGGGATTCGAGAAATGGGCGGACAATCCGCAGCCCGAAGCTGACTTTCTGTCCTCGATCGCATCGGCGCGGCAAGAGGCGCAAGCCATGTTCGAACTGAGCCAGGATTTGGGAAATTCGCTCAGTCTCAGCGAAACCCTGTCTGTGCTCTCCATGCGCTTGCGCAAGTTGATCGCGTACGACTCCATCGCCGTGTTCGTCAATCGCAACGGTTGGCTGCTGCCGGAACTGGTGAGCGGAGACAATTTTCGCGTCTTGTCCTCGTTGAAAATCCGCGTGGGCGAAGGCCTTTGCGGCTGGGTTGCCGAAAATTGCAAGCCCATCATCAATGGAAACCCACTGGTGGAAGCGGGATACAGCGCCGATCCCGAGAAATACTCGACCTTATCGTCCGCGCTGGCGGTTCCGCTGGAGGGACTGAATGGAGTGGTTGGCGTGCTTGCCATGTATCACTCGACGCCGGACGCATTTACTCCGGATCACTTGAGGATCCTGCTGGCAGTGGCTTCCAAAGTGGCGCTCTCGGTGGAAAATGCACTGAAGTATCAACAGGCGGAGAGTTCGGCGACCACGGATTTTCTCACAGGGTTGCCTAACGCTCGATCACTTTTTGTTCACCTGGCGCAGGAAGTGGCGCGCTCGCGCCGCACGGAAACTACGCTGGCTGTCATGGTCTGCGACATCGACGGACTCAAGAAGATCAATGACTCCTTTGGGCACCTGGAAGGCGACAAGCTTTTGCGCGAGTTCAGCATCCGATTGAAGGATGCCTGCCGTGGATACGACTATGTGGCGCGCATGGGGGGCGACGAATTTGTCGTGACCGCTCCGGGACTCACGCCGGAAGCCGCTCTGGAGAAGGCGGAGCGCTTGAATCAGGCCGCGATCGAGGCCGGACGCCACACTTGCGGAAAAGATGTGATCACCTTGAGCGTGGGATGCGCATTCTGCCCAACCGATGGGTATGACGTGGAGGCGCTATTGGCCGAGGCCGACCGGCGAATGTACTCGGTCAAGGAAGTTCATCATGCGCAGGCCGCGGCAAGTAAAGATCTAAAATCGCAGAGCGCTTCGGTGAATTAAATGCTGAAGTCGCGAATTGCCGGGCACGCTGTGTCACTGATCGCGACGGTCTTTCTTGGGGGACTGCTTTCTGCAACCCTAGTGCGACTGGCGCCTGGGTTCGACGCGGATGAGCAGGAACTCGATCCGCATCTGAACGCACAAAGCGTGGAGGCATTGCGCGAGGGGCGCAGGCACGATCACAACATCATCCGCTTTTATTTTGCATACATGGATCGTGCGCTTCACGGCGACTTGGGCACTTCGCTAGCCCTCGGCCAACCGGTGCGAACCTTGCTGCGGGATCGTGTGCCGCTCACTCTGCGCTTGCTGGCTCTCGGACTCGCAATGTCGTGGCTGGCCGCGCTTACGCTCGCTCTGAGCGCCGCGTGGCTGCGCGTTTCGAGTTACGACCTGCTGACCACGTTAGTGAGTGGAACATTTCTGTGCATTCCTGCAGCGGTGTTGGCCCTGCTTTCGGTTTTATGGAATATGCCGGGATCGCTGGCGATTGCGCTCATCGTGTTTCCTCACATTTTTCGATACACGCGCAATGTGCTTTGGAAATCTTATTCTCTTCCACACATCGTCATGGCGAGAGCTAAGGGGTTGGGAGAGGCGCGCATTCTTTTCTGGCATGTGGTGCCGGGAGTCGCGCGGCAATTGCTGGCGGTCGCAGGAGTTTCGGTGAGCATGGCGGTAGGAGCAGCCATCCCGGTGGAAGCGCTGTGCGGTTTGCCGGGCGTCGGCCAACTTGCCTGGCAAGCGGCGATGGCACGCGATTTGCCATTGCTGGTCAACATCACAATTCTGGTGACAATCGTAACCTTGTTGGCGAACTCCGGAGCGGATGTAATTGCTCAGATGGTGCGGGGCCAGGAATCGTGAATCTCTGGCGAAAACTCGCGTACCTGGTTCTGGCGATTATTATGTGCGCCTCCGCCGCGGCCAATTGGCTGGCGCCTGCAGGATATTCCCGGCAGTATCGCGAGGCGACGGACGCGCCGCCATCGCATGCACACTGGCTCGGAACCGACGAACTGGGGCGTGATCGATTTGCGCGAGTGCTTTACGGAACGAGAATCTCGCTGTTGCTGGCTCCGGCGGCGGCGCTCCTTTCGACTTTGATGGCGGCCTTGATCGGGGGTCTTGCGGGGTATGCGGGCGGAACCTGGGCACGAATTGCAATGGCGGTGACCGATTTATTTTTGTCGCTGCCCTGGCTGTTTTTGTTGATCACGGCGCGAGCCTTGATGCCGCTCAATGTTTCTCCGTTATTTTCCGTGATGGTGACTTTTTCACTGCTGGGTTTGTTGGGCTGGACGACTGCGGCACGGGTTTTATGCGCGACAGCAGGGACGCTGCGTTCGGCGGATTTCGTCCGCCAGGCGCGAGCAGCAGGGGTTTCACAGGGAAGGCTGTTTTGGATTCACGTCATGCCGAACCTGAAGCCAGTGCTCTATGCGCAGTTTTGGATTTCGATACCAGTCTTTATTTTGAGTGAAGCGAACCTCGGGATTCTCGGACTTGGCGTGGCGGAACCACTGCCTTCATGGGGGAGTTTGTTGAAAGAGCTGGAAGGTTTGGTTTCGGTGGGCGAAGAGCCGTGGAAATTCGTGCCGCTGGTTTTGCTGGTGTTGGTGGTCATGTCGTTTCAATTTCTGCTCTCGGGGAAAGAAGAGCTCGCGGTGTGAAATATCGCGCCGAGATGGTCTACGAGGAAATGAGGACAGTATGAGTAACTTACGATCGAGGGCTATCGCGCTTGTCTTGCTCTGCCTGGGATCGCTGAGAGGCCAAGCCCTCGCTCAAGGCGGCGGGGACCTGAAGTTTTGTCTGCGCATGGAGCCGAAGACGTTTGATCCTTTGAAGGTGGATGACGAGGCGTCGGTCGACATCCGGTATCTGACGGGGGGAACTCTGGTGCGAGTGAACCGCCAGACGCAGGATCTCGAACCGGGTTTGGCTCGATCGTGGAAGATTTCAAAAGACGGCAGAACTATCACATTCATTTTGCGCGGAGGCATTTCATTTTCCGATGGCACGCCGTTCTCCGCGAGCGATGTCGCCTACACCATGCAGCAACTCATGGACCCGGCGCTGCATTCGCCTACCGGCGATGCTTTCCGGTCGGGAGCTGGAAGCGTGGAAACCAAAGTGATTTCTCCCACTCAAGTTTCGATTTCGTTCCCGGCGCCGGTGGCTGGACTGGATCGGCTGTTCGATCAAGTCGCAATTATTTCCGAGCATTCCTCGCGAAAAGAGTTGGCTGTGCTCGGACCGTTCATGCTGGCGGACTACAAGCCCGGAGCCTCGATACTGCTGAAGAGGAATCCGAACTATTGGAAGTCTGACGAGCAAGGGAGGAAACTGCCTTATCTCGATTCCATCCGGTTGGACATTCAGGCGAACCGCGACGTGGAGCTGTTGCGCTTCAAACGTGGAGAATTGGATCTGATCAATACTCTCGACAGCGAATACTTTGACAAACTGGCGGCGAGTTCTCCGCAGTTGGTGCACGATGCGGGGCCGTCGCTGGACAGCGAGCAGCTCTGGTTTAACGAGGTCGCGAAAGCTCCCCTCCCAGCTTACAAGAAGAATTGGTTTCGGTCGGCGAACTTTCGCCGGGCGATTTCCGAGGCAATTAATCGCGAAGATCTCAGCCGCGTGGTGTTTCACGGGCACGCACAGCCGGCCGCCGGGCCATTTTCGCCGGCAAATAAATTCTGGTTCAACGGCAAGCTGAAAGCGCAAAGTTACGATCCGGATGCGGCTTTGAAGGCACTGCAGAGTGACGGCTTCCGCATGGAAAACGGAGTTCTCAAAGACAAGGACGGCAACGCTGTCGTGTTCTCCATCATTACGAACGCAGGCGGAAAAAGCCGCGAACGCATGGCGATCCTGATCCAGGATGATTTGCAAAAGATTGGCATTCACGTGAATGTGGTGACGCTCGACTTCCCTTCGCTGATCGAGCGCATGACGCAGACGTTTGATTACGAAGCCATCATCCTGGGTCTCACCAATGTCGATCTGGATCCGAACGGGGAGATGAATGTGTGGTTGAGTTCGGCGGAAAATCATCAGTGGAATCCGCAGCAGAAAACACCCGACACCACGTGGGAAGCGGAGATTGACAGGCTGATGCGAGTGCAGGCCTCCGCCACCGATCCGCGGCTTCGTAAGCAAGCCTTTGATCGAGTGCAGGAAATCGTGGTGGAAGAGGAGCCGTTCATCTTTCTGATTAATAAAAATTCGCTTTCGGCTGTGTCTCCAGCGGTGCATGGGGCGGCTCCGGTAATTTTGTCGCCACAAACATTCTGGAATGCAGAGCGGCTGACCGTATCGCCGAGATAGAACGCTGCTCTAAGCGTGAATGGTTTCACGAATGGCTTCTTCCCCGACTCCCGGCGATCGCGCGCTGCTATCCACTTCCCTTTCCGTTTGTTATGCGGGAAAGCAGCCAGTTCTGCGCGATGTGAAAATCGACATCAAGCCTGGTGAAGTGCTGGGGCTTGTCGGGCAAAGTGGTTCTGGCAAAAGCACGCTGGCAATGGCGATTCTCGGACTACTCGATAAGAAGCGAGTTCAAGCGACTGGATCGATCAGATTTCAGGATTCCGATCTCCTGCAACTTTCCGAGCGGGAGTTGCGCGCGCTAAGGGGAAGAGCGGTTTCGTTGGTACTGCAAAGTCCGCTTTCTTCCCTGAATCCAGCGCTCCGGATACGCACACAACTTAGAGAGGCTTGGCGGGCGCATGCGTCTGGCACAGATGTCGATTGCGCCGATGCGATTCGGAATTCATTGCACAGCGTTTCGCTTCCGGCGGACGATGAATTCCAGCACAAGTTCCCTTCGCAAATGAGCGTAGGGCAGGCGCAGCGGGTTCTGATCGCGATGGCGATCTTGCATCGTCCGGCTCTGCTCATCGCCGATGAAGCCACCAGCGCGCTCGACGTAATTACGCAATCGGAAATTCTGCAACTTTTTCGCGATCTGAACCGATCTACGGGAATGGCGATTCTTTATATCTCGCATGATTTGCCTTCAGTTGCCGGCATTTGCGACCGCATCGCAATTCTTCATGAGGGCTCAATCGTCGAGTGTGGAAGCACCGAACAGATTTTTCTGCATCCGCAGCACGAATATACGCAGCGCTTGATGTTGGCGCTGCCGCGAGTATTGACCGACGGCAGCGACGCACGGATGCAGGCAAAGACCTCGGCGGCCGCTGCACTGTAATGTTTCGGGCTTTCTTTATCCCTTCGCTTCTTATCCGTTCGCTTTGATCATTTGCTCAGCGTGTTTGCGCGAAGTGTCGGTGAGCTTGGCGCCGCTGAGCATGCGGGCGACTTCCTCGGTGCGCTCTTCGCCGGAGACGACGCGGATGGTCGTGCAAATGCGTCCCGCGCGCTCTTTTTTTTCGATCACATAGTGATGGTCGGCGAAGGTGGCGATCTGCGGCAGATGGGTGACACAGAGCACTTGATTGGATCGGGCCAGCGCCTTTAGCTTCTTTCCCACGGCTTCCGCGGCGCGGCCACCGATGCCGGTGTCGATTTCGTCGAACACCATGGTGCGCTGCTTGCCGGCGGCGGATGCAGCAGAGTTTGGAGTTCTGGCGCGGGTCTGAATCGCCCTTCCACTTTGCATGCCTGACTCTACACTCACTTTCAGGGCCAGCATCACGCGGGATAATTCTCCGCCTGAGGCAATGTGTTCGAGCGGGCGGAGGGGTTCGCCGGGATTGGTCGCGATCATGTACATCACTTGGTCGATGCCGGTCGCCGACCAGTTTTCCTCGCTTTCCGAGGAAGCGATCTCGATGCGGAATGTCGATTTCATGGCAAGATCGTTGATCTCGGCCTCGACCAGTTTCTCCAGTCTACGGGCCGCTTCGTGACGTTTTTTTGAGAGGGCGCGGGCGCTGCGCAAATATTCGGTGGCGGCTTGCGCCAACTCGGCGCGCAAGTCTCGCAGAATTTCTTCCTTGTTTTCGATCTCGGAAAGTTTCCGAGACACATCCGATCCGAATTGGATGACGTCATCGAGAGCCGGTCCGTACTTACGTTTCAGGCGGTCGAGTAACGCCAACCGGTCTTCCACTTCCGCCAGGTGCTCGGGAGAAGCCTGGATTCCGCCGGCGTAGTCGCGTACGGTCGCGCCTACATCCTCCACGCTGATGCGGGCGGTTTCAAGAGCGGCAAGGGCTTCCTGGAACTTGGGCTCATAACGGGACAGCTCTTCCACTTGCTTTTGTGCGAAACGCAACGACGCGACGGTGGAAGCGTCGCCCTCGTAGAGCAAATCGAATGCCTGCATGGCTGCGTTGTAAATCTTTTCCGCATTGGCGAGGACACGCTTTTCCGTTTCCAAGCGCTCGTCCTCGGCGGGTTGGAGTTTTGCTTCCTCGATCTCCCGCTTCTGAAATATCCACAGATCCACGAGCCGCAAGCGGTCCTGCTCGCCGTGCTCCAGGTCTTGAATGCGCCCGCGAAGGTCGCGCCACGCCGCATGAGCTGCTGAGATGGGTTCCAGTTCGCTTCCGGCAAATCCATCCAGCAATGCCAGGCGTGCCTGAGGATCGAAGGAAAGCAGAGATTCGTTCTGGGCGTGGATGATCGCCAGATGCGCTGCAAGCTGTCGCAAGACAGCGACCGTGGCCGCTTGATTGTTTACGAACGCGCGGCCCTTCCCTCCGGCGGCGATTTCACGACGCACGATGAGGGAACCGTCTTCGGATGGGTCCAGTCCGTTGCGCTCCAGAATTTTCTCGATTGCAATTTCGGCGTCGCCTTCGCACTCGAAGACCGCCGAGACCACGGCTCGCTCCGCGCCGGTGCGAATGATATCGCTCGAGGCTTTCTCGCCCAGCAGGAGCGCAAGAGCGTCGATCAAGATGGATTTTCCAGCGCCGGTTTCTCCTGTGAGCAGGTTGAGGCCGGAGGCGAATTCGACCGTTGCGTTGTCGATGACCGCGTAGTTTTCCAGCCGGAGCTCAGCCAGCACAGAGTGTCCTAAAGTAGAGATAAAGTTTTGCGCAGCATAGCATGAAAGCTATGTTCCAGGGTTAGGTCGCTTCAGGATCGGTTGTTGAGATGTACACCGGCTTATTCGCTGCGATTCTGGGAGTGTCAAGAACAGCGCTTCCGCTCAATTTGGCATCGTATTTACCGGCAACACGGGTTTAAGCTAAGAGGATGGACGGAGGAGGGGCCGTGCGCTGCGAACGATGCGGGAACAACAATTCTGACGCCAATCGCTTTTGCGGAATGTGCGGAGCGCCTCTGGTCGAGAGGACTCCAGTGACGCAGGCTCCGGTCGCGAAGCAGATGCCGGAGAATCTAGGGTCACGCGAGCGAAGGACTGAGCAACGGGTTCCGGGGTCGGTGGTGGCGAGCCGCGGACCTGCAGCTCAGGCAGATCGCAGCATCGCGCCGCCGGTACCTTCTTCTGCGGCTCCTACGGCGACGCGGGTGGAAAGAATAGTGGACAAGCCGGTCAATAATCCGGGAGTCGCCCGACCCGTCGAAGAGCCCATCATCAGTGGGCCATCGTTCTTAGGTTTGAACAAGGCGGCGCCCAGTTCGACTCAGCAGGCGAGCGGTGTTCGAGATCGTGCTGTGGGAGGCGGCTATTCGTCGGCGCAATCCTCCTCCGGAAATCTTGCTTATCTGTTGGAAGATGATGAGGAAGAGCCCAGACGCGGATGGGGGAAGCTGGCTGCGATCCTGGTGGCACTGATTTTGGCGGCGGGATTGGGATATTTGAACTGGAGGCAGGGAGGATTCGACTGGCTGAAGCGGGAGAGCAAAAGTAAGCAGTCGACGGAAAGCTCGCCGGGGTCGGCGGGCACTGCTGCACCGACCGATGCGGGTTCGCCCAGCTCGACGCCTAGTTCTAGCGCTTCCGGTGTAGCGCCTTCGAGTGGGGCAACGCCTGCAGGCAACAGCGGACCGACGGACGGATCGGCGCCCGCGGCGCAGCCGGTTACTCCTGCGAATGGCAGTGCAGCCGACGCTGCTGCTACGGGCGTTCCTGCGAACTCAGCTTCGCCGAGCCCTGTTCCAGACAGCGCAGGCGGTTCGGATGGCGCAGCTGCGACGAGCCCACCTGCTAGCAACGCATCTCCGACTCCTTCGCCAGTTGCCGCGACTGCTCAGGCAACGGATTCCGAAGCCACGGACGAATCTGCCGCCCCAACTTCGGAGGTTAAACCTTCGCCAAGTAAACCGAAGCCTGGAAGAGCCCAAGTCCGGGAGCGAAAACCTACGCCGGTTACTCAGGCTGATCCCGCGGTCGAGGCGGAACGTTATCTCTATGGCCGCGGCGTGCCGCAGGATTGTGATCGCGGATTGCGATTGCTGAAGCCGGCGGCGGAGCGGTCCAACGCCAAGGCGATGATTTCGTTAGGCAGGCTTTATTCCAACGGAACCTGCACGCCGCGCGATTTGCCAACTGCTTACCGATGGTTTGCGCTCGCTCTGCACAAAGAGCCGGAGAACCAGCCGCTACAGAACGACCTGCAGAAACTCTGGAGTCAGATGACGCAGCCCGAGCGTCAGCTGGCGATCAAACTCAGCCAGTGATGGCGACCAGCTTGCCCGGAACGCGGAGAGGCTGCTATGTTTTCGCAGTAGCCCGTGGACCAGGCAGATGGTAATCGCTCGGGTGATTACCAAATGGACGCAATCCGCCAAGGCTACAGCGTGCGTACATCCAGCAAGGAAGAGCGAGAGCGTTTGTCGAGCCCGCAACGACAGGATATTCCGGCGGATCTGGCCATAGTGTCCGGCCTCAAGACCGGTGACCAGGGGGCTATGGCTCAGCTCTATGACCGCTACTCTTCGGTGGTCTATGCAGTTGCACTGCGTGTGCTGGGAGATACGGGGGCTGCGGAGGATGTGTTGCAGGAGGTTTTTCTACAACTGTGGAGAAATCCCAGTGCCTTCGATGCGGCTCGCGGAAGTTTAGCCAGTTGGCTCGCAGTTATCACCCGGAACCGAGCGATCGACTCCCTCAGAAAGCGTCGTCCAGAAACAGATATTGAAGATGTGGTTTTGTCGGTGGCCACCGATCTGGCCGCGGAGGCGGATCGAGCGCGCGCCGCTGAGACTGTACGCGGAGTGATGGGATCGATGGCTCCGGCGCAGCGCAGTGCGCTGGAGATGGCGTACTGGGAAGGTATGAGCCATTCTGAGATCGCCAATAAGACGGGTGAGCCGCTGGGCACGGTGAAGACTAGAATTCGCGCGGGGTTGATTGCGCTGCGGAAGGCGTTTGGGACTTGAGTTCAGATTTTCGGTGAAGAGTGCGAATGCGATCGTTCCAAGAGGAAGAGTTGTCAGAAGAAAGTTTACGCTGAAGAAAAGTAAGCGGTGAAAAGTAAATAATGACCGACCATCCACAATACGCCGAGGATCTCGCACTCTACGCGCTGGATGCGTTGCAGGGGGATGAGCGGAAGACCCTCGACCAGCATCTGGCAACTTGCAGTGCGTGCCGGTTGGAGTTGGAGCAACTCCGGGGCGATACGGCGCTGGTGGCGTTATCGGCCGCTGGGCCGAGACCTCCGCAGCGAGCCCGGCAACGGCTGCTGGATGCAGTAGCGCGGGAGCCGCGAAGGCCGGCGGTTGCGGCATCGGCGGCGGGTGGGGGTTGGTGGGCATGGTTAGGCTGGGCCGCGACCGTGGCTGTGCTGGTTTTCGCGGCTTCACTGTGGAAGGAAAACTCTGCGCTGAAGAGCACGCTTGCATCGGCAAGCTCCGTGGCTGCAGAGAACGGCCGGCAGCTGGAAGAATTGCGCAAGATCGCGGCTCCGATCCTGGAGCCGGAGTCGCAGCGGGTTACCTTGGTGGCCGCGAAGGCGCCACCACAGCCGCAAGGCAAGGCTTTCTATCTACGGAACCGCAATAGCCTGGTGTTTCTCGCTAACAATATGCCGGCGCTGCCGCCCCAGAAGGCGTATGAATTGTGGCTGATTCCGGTCAGCGGGAATCCGATTCCCGCGGGGGTTTTCAAGCCCGACTCGCACGGCAGCGCGACTGTGGTCAATCCTCCGTTGCCGGCGGGAGCGGAGGCAAAAGCCTTCGCCATCACAGTGGAGAATGAAGCGGGTTCGCAGGCGCCGACCTCACCCGTCTTGATGGTGGGCACCGGCGAGTAGAACTTCTCTTCCCCTTGTAACCCCCCTTGTAAACCCTGCCTGGCAATCGTGCGGAACTCAACGACTTTTAGTTAATTGCTGTCGAGAACTACAGTGGCTTTCCGGTCAAGCACGTGGCCTTTTCGATAGGCACGGGCAATATCTCCGAGAGGGATTTCGCGTTTCTCAGTGCCGAATTGCCATATCGGCTGCTCCCCCTGGCCATAGCTATAGGCGGAAGTCGGCGAGGCAAGCAGGCTGGTCTCCTTCCCCATCTCGTGCTGCGAAGCGTGCTGCACGTGGTCGGGAACGACGAGCACTGAAGGCGTATTGCTGAGAACCGGAGCAGATTGCCCGAAGGCGGCAGTGGCGCAAAGAAAACAAAAAGCAAAAAGAGTGGTCTTCATAATTTATCCCCTGGCGGGAATGGGTGCTCGCAGCTAGGCGACATCAGGCCCGGTTTTCTGGTTGCCGAGCCCAAAAGTACCCGATTCCACAGGGTATAGGGCAATCGCCATACCAAAGCGGAGCGGCTGGCATTCGGGTTAGGAAGCGGGCGCGAGGCTGCACAGCAAGTATTTGCACATATGTGGAAAGCTTGGGCAAAAATGAGTCCGCGAGGCAGTTCTTTCAAGTTGCGCTGGGAACCTCCACGGTGCTCCTGCTTCCGTATTTTTTGAAGACGGACTCGCGGGAGACCACGCCTTCCAAGCGGCGGGCATCCGCGCGGTTGACGACTGGAACAAGAGGATAATCGTTAACGTATCGCAAGGCCGAGTCCAGCGGAAGATCGGGATAAAGGCTGGGCAGTGACGGGGAAGGAAGAACAGAGCCGAGCGTAAGTTCGCCCTTGCCCTCGCGGAACAAGCGTTGCAACTGCTCGCGGCTGATTACGTTCCAGCCGGTGGGATGCATGCGCACGAGAAAAATAGAATCCCGGGAATCCTGAACTCGGCGGGCGTTGGCGTCAACGTAGTCCTGCGAATTGAGAATTGCTGCCGGCACTGGAAGCATGGCGTCTTCGACACGAAGAATGGCTTCCTCTCGTTCCTCTTCAAGCGACGGCAGGATGAGTCCGTCCTGTCTGGTGAGCATATCGAAGATGGGAACGCTTTGCAGACTACGCGAAACCAGATAGGAGAAAGCATTGGCCACGATGACGGGCACGATAATTTCGTAGTTGCCGCTCACTTCGAGCACCATGAAAACGGAGGTCATGGGCACGCGCAGAAATCCCGCAAAGAGTACTCCCATGCCCACGAGAACATAAGTGCCGGTGGAACCAGTGAGCTGGGGAAAAAAGATTCGTTCGATGTCGCCGATGGCGCCGCCAAGCATCGCGCCGATAAACAGCGTTGGGGCGAACATGCCGCCGGGAGTGCCGCTAACGAACGAAACGGTGGTGGCGACGATCTTGAGAACCGCGAGAATCGCGAGAACCTTCCATGCGTACTGGCCGTGCATGGCATCGTCCATGGAACCGTAGCCGGCGCCCATGACTTGCGGAAAGCCAAGAAAGCCGATCAGTCCGACGAGGAGTCCGGCGAGCGCGGGTTGAAAGTATTGCGTCCAGCGTGGGAGGGCCTTGAGGCGCGGTCGAAGATAGCCGATCGATTTCGCGAACGCGACCGAGGCCAAACCACCGACGATGCCGAGGACGGCGTAAGCGAGAAGTTCGCTGGGACGCTTAAAGGTCGTGACTGGAATTCGGAAAAGCGGTTCGCTTCCCAGAAGTGAGCGCACGATCACGACGCTGGAGACCGCGGAAAGAACCACGGAACCAAGAATCCCGGCGCTCCAGCGGCCGATCACTTCTTCGATCACAAACAGCACCGCGGAGATCGGTGCGTTGAAGGCCGCGGCCAGGCCGGCGGCGGCGCCGACCGGAGCCATCAGGCGAAGTTTTTCGCGAGAGATTTCAAGTTGCCTTCCGAGAGCGGAGGCGATGCTGGCTCCGATTTGCAGCGAGGGATCTTCGGGACCGAGAGATTGTCCCGAGCCGATGGCAATGCCGGCGCAGATGAATTTACCGACCGCGGTGCGAAACGGAATAAAGCCGTTAAAAATATAGAGCGCGGATTTGGTTTGATTCACGCCACTTCCGCGAATGCCGGGAAAAACGTGCAGCACGAGCACTGCGACGACGATGCCCGCTAACGCAGGCACCACGAATAAGCGCCAGCTGTGAGTCTCTGGAAGAGGACCGAGCAAGGCGAGATGCATCCAGTCAATGGCGAGGCGAAAACAGACAACCGCAAGTCCTGAAAAGATTCCGATGAATACGGAAAGGATCAGGAAAAATACTTCTTCGTTAAAAACGCCTTCGAGGGTAGAAAACAATCGCGGCTTCGTTCTGACTCGAGCCACAGTTGGGGTAGGCGAGGCAGAAGCACTGACGGTCGGAACGGCATTGCTCATTGACTTGCAGCCTCACGCTTTTCTGAAATCAGCAACAACGCAAGGTCTAAACCTTTGGGGGAACCGCAGATGGCGTTCGTTTGCCGCTCGATTTGAAACACAACATCCATGAGGGCATCGGGAAGATCGGTTTCGGCGGGAGAATGCAGAAGATCCAAGTCGGGTCTGGCGCTCGACCAGCGGGCTTGGAGCGCAGGAAGCGGAGAGGCCGAATTGTTTGCGGCTTTAAGATCGACGCCAGTCTGCTGGGCGCACTGAGTGAGGCGAACTTCCGCCTGATTGAATGCCGTGATGATGCGGCGGTTACGCTCGGCGTCGGAGATGTGACTGTGAAAAGGATTTGCCCGCATCACTTCTTCGGCCGAGTCCAGAAGCTTAAGGTTTTCGGCGTTGGCGGGGTTCGCACTGACGGCGGTCCGCAGGTAGCGCTGTGCAACTACGTAATTCGCGGAATGGTAGGCGCTTTCGCCGGCTCCGCCTAACGCGGCGGCATTTTCAGGATCGAGGCGGAGAACGTCTTCATACTGATTGAGTGCACTGGCATAATCCTTAGACTGCTCGAACAGTTGTGCGGCTTGTAGATGCTGATTGGGATCCGGCGGCAAGGCGGCGGCGAGGGCCATGAGTTCGGAATCGGCCTGAGCGCGGGCATTCTCTTTGAGTAGAAACTGGATGAGTTCGATGCGCGACCGGTTGCGATTGGCGTCCGGTTCGGAGTTCCACACCCCGTACATCGCGTTGTGATAGTAACGAGTGGCATTCTCGATCGAACCACGGTGGGCGGCAACGCGCGCCAGCGCGAGATTCACCGCGGCATCCTGCGGCGTGCGCTGCCACAACGCGATCAGATAAGATTCGGCTTCGTCCAGTCGCCGGGGATCGTTACTATCGCGCAGCGCGCGAGCCAGGCTCAATTGATACTGCGAGTTGGCGGGATCGCAACTTAGCGCGGCGCGAAAGGCAGCAATGGCATCGTCATAGCGACCGGCCTTGGCTTCCTCGAGACCCAGGGCATAGAGTTTGCGTCCGCGAGACTGCTGGTTCGCGTTGAAGCGGGACACGAGGTGGCTCACCCCGGCAAATCCCGTGGCCGCGCCGACGGTGAGAATCAGCAGGATGACCGGCGCCGATCGTGGAATCAGTTTGGGATGCTTCCACCACATATCTCGTATCACGATATCATTTGGATGCTGCGAGCCGCCGATGCGCATACAAAAGATCGGATGAGTTTGCCACAGTTCAGGTAAGATACTTCGTTCAAGAACTTCGTCGAGACCTTCGGAAAATGAATCGCGAATATCACAAGGGATACAGTCAGGAACTCTATCGAGAGATGGATGCTTTGGTCTTTGGCCACGCGGGCACACCGCTGCTGGTGTTCCCGACCTCCATGGGGAAATTCTTTGAATACGAAGACCGCGGCATGATTGGGGTGTTGGCTCCGAAGATTGAGCGCGGCGAATTGCAGGTATTTTGTCCCGATGGCGTGGATACGGAGAGCTGGTACAACAAGGGCGTGCATCCCAGGGTGCGGGTGCTGCGGCATTTGCAGTACGAGCGCTACATTCTGCATGAACTGGTGCCCTTCATCCGCTGGAAAAATCAGACGCCGCGGCTGGCGGTGACGGGCTGCAGCTTCGGCGCCTACCATGCGGTGAATTTCGCATTTAAGCATCCGGATGTGGTGACGCACTGTGTGAGCATGAGCGGGGCATTCGATATCCATCAATTTCTGGATGGATATTACGATGACGATTGCTATTTCAATTGCCCGCCCGATTATCTGCCGAACCAGAACGATGACTGGTTTTTGAGCCGCTACCGGCAGATGAAAATCGTTTTGGGGTCGGCGGATTGGGATATGTGTCTCGACCAGAATGTGAAGATGTCAGCGATTCTGAATGGCAAGGCCATCCCGCATTGGCTGGATATTTACGGCGATAATTCGAAGCACGACTGGCCGCTTTGGCAGAGGATGGCGGATAAGTATTTTTGAGGCAAGAACTCAGTTCTCAGTTCTCAGTTCTCAGTTCTCGGAAAAATCGGCGTCTCTGACTGATGCCCGGAGATTTTCTATGAAAAAGATTGGGATTTTATTTGGTATGGAAAACACCTTTCCGCCGGCATTGGTGGAAACCATCAATGCCATGAAGATTGATGGCGTGACAGCAGAGTTTGTGCAGGTGGGCGGAATTCGGATGGATGAGCCCAAAAAATATGACGTCATCATTGATCGCATTTCGCAGGATATCCAGTTCTATCGGGCTTACTTGAAGAACGCGGCGCTGCAGGGGACGATCGTGGTGAATAATCCCTTCTGGTGGACGGCGGACGACAAGTTTTTTAATTACGCTCTGGCGCACAAGCTGGGCGTGGCAATTCCTCCGACGGTACTTTTGCCGCATAACAAGCATCCGGAAGGAACAACCGACCGCTCGATGCGGAATCTGATTTATCCCCTGAACTGGCAAGAGCTTTTCGACTACGTCGGTTTCCCGGCGTTCTTGAAGCCTTATTCCGGAGGAGGGTGGAAGCATGTATATCACGTGCATTCGCCGGAGGAGTTCTTCGAGCATTACAACAACACCGGCGACCTGTGCATGACGCTACAGCATGGCGTGGTGTTTGAAGAGTATTACCGGTGCTATGTAGTGGGGCAGGAAAAAGTTCACATTATGAAGTACGACCCCAGGGCGCCGCACCATGAGCGTTATGTGAAGGGAAATCCGCCGCCGTCATCGGAAGCGTTGCGGGCCCGGATTGAAAAAGACGCGCTGACTCTGTGCCGCGTGCTGGGCTATGACTTGAACACGGTTGAGTTTGCCGTGGAAGGCGGCGTGCCCTATGCCATCGATTTCCTGAACCCGGCGCCCGATGCCGAAATCACGTCGGTGGGGCAAGAGAATTTTGCGTGGATCGTCAACGCTGTAGCCGAGATGGCGGTGAAGATGGCGGTTAACGGAGAGGATCCGGCGAGGGAAATGCGCTGGGCTTCGTTCCTGGGCGGAAAGCCTCCAGTTGAGAAACCGGAGCGTAAGGCCGAGCCAGCATGGGTGGCGGAGCGCAAGCGGGGGAAGGTCAGTAGCTGATTCTGCCCGTCCGACTTGGGTCTGCGCTGGTGGCCATTAGGATTTCCCCTGCAATTGCCACCACAACAGTTGCTATAATAAAAGCGAGAATACAAGAGTAATCCGTTTACGTATCGCGCGATAACGGACTCCCTTCCTCCTGAATCGCCAAAGGATTTTGCAATGCAGCCGACATTTACCATCGGAATTGAAGAGGAATACCAGACCATCGACCCGCAGACGAGGGATTTGCGGTCGCATATTCAATTCGAACTCCTGGAAAAAGGCAAGATGTTGTTGCAGGAGCGGGTGAAGGCGGAAATGCACCAGTCGGTGGTGGAAGTTGGCACCGGAGTTTGCAAGAACATCAAGGAAGCCAAGGCAGAAGTGAAGATGTTGCGCCGCGACATTATCCGTCTGGCGAAGGAAAATGGGCTGCGGCTGGCTTCGGTTGCCACGCATCCGTTTTCGGACTGGCGCACGCAGGACATCAGCCCCGATCCCCGCTATAAAAATATTGTTGAAGACATGCAATTGGTGGCGCGGGCGAACCTGATCTTCGGCTTGCATGTGCATATCGGAATTGAGGATCGCGAGACGGCGATCCACATGATGAACCACTCCCGCTATTTTCTGCCGCACCTGCTGGCGCTCTCCACGAATTCGCCTTTCTGGCTGGGAATGAATACGGGGTTGAAATCCTACCGCTGCAAGGTATTCGACAAGTTTCCGCGAACCAACATTCCGGACTATTTTCCCAGCTGGGGCGAATACGAAAATTTCATCAAGCTGCTGATCAAAACCAACTGCATCGACAACGCGAAAAAAATCTGGTGGGATATTCGACCGCACCCATTCTTCAACACCATCGAGTTTCGCGTCTGCGATATCCCCATGCGCGCCGACGAAACCATCGCCATCGCGGCGCTGATCCAGGCGACGGTGGCGAAACTGTATAAGCTGCATACAGCGAATCAGGGATTCCGCTTGTACCGGCGGGCTCTGATCATGGAAAACAAGTGGCGCGCTTCGCGCTATGGCCTGGATGGAAAGATGGTTGATTTTGGCAAGCAGATCGAGGTGCCGGCGCGCGACTTGATCCGCGAGTACCTGGAGTTCGTGGACGATGTGGTGGATGAGTTGGATTCCCGGGAAGAGTTGAATTACATCCACACCATGCTCGAACAAGGAAGCGGCGCCGATCGCCAACTCCGCGTGTACCGGGAAACTGGAGATCTGAAAAAAGTTGTCGATTACATCATTGACGAGACGGAGGTGGGCTTAGAAGAACTGGAGCCGGCTTCCGCGAGGAAAGTGGGGTAATGAACATTCCCGTGAACGAATCCAAGACTGAAGTCCCTGGCGAAGGAAGCCGGGGATGGGGAATCCGGAAACCAATTGCGTTCGACCCGGAATACATTACTGGAGCTAACAATGCCGTGAGCGTTTGCCTGCGCGTGAAGCCTGAAGAAAAAGTGTGCGTCATCACAGACGAAGCCACCCTGGAAATTGCCACGGCAATCGTAAGTGAACTAGAGAAGGTGGGCTCGCCGCACCGTGTCTGGGTGCTGGAAGATTTGGCGCAGCGGCCGCTGAAAGACTTGCCGCAAGAAATCATTGCGGACCTCGAGACCAGCCAGGTTTCAATTTTTGCGGTGTGGGCGCAGAAGGGCGAATTGCGTACCCGCATGCAAATGACGGATGTGGTGAACCGGAAGAAAATCCGGCACGCGCACATGGTCAACATCAATCGCCAGATCATGCTCGAAGGCATGCGGGCGGATTTTCAAAAAGTCGACCGCTTGAGTGCGAAAGTCGTGGCGATGGTGCGCAAAGCAACCCGGGTTCGCGCACAAACAGCGGCTGGAACTGACCTTACGGCAGAGTTGAATCCGAACTATCACTGGCTCAAGACCAGCGGAATTATCACGCCGGAAAAATGGGGGAACCTTCCGGGCGGAGAAATTTTCACGACGCCGGGGGAAGTGAACGGGACGTTTGTGATCGATGGAGTGGTGGGCGATTATTTGTGCACCAAGTTCGGCAGCTTGCAGGAAACGCCCCTGACGGTGCACATGAAGAAAAATCGCCTGACTGAGGCTCATTCTGAAAATCGCGAACTGGAAGATGATTTCTGGAAATATACGCACACTGATGAAAATAGCGAT